>Ga0207748_1000012_pt1 | contig 215027 bp, 238 predicted proteins | sample HigsolmetaGSP13D_FD_184841 | JGI IMG/M metagenome (GOLD analysis project Ga0207748, IMG submission 184841) | High solid enriched microbial communities from the Joint BioEnergy Institute, USA - SP1-3-D (SPAdes) | ecosystem: Engineered > Bioreactor > SSF (Solid state fermentation) > Aerobic >...
ATTTGATCTGACATAAAAATTTCCTCGTCTTCCCCTAGTTTAGATAATCATTCAATTCTACAAAGAAGGAGAAAATTCCTTTAAAAAAATCTTAAAATGGAAAAATTTACGTGCGGAATATGCGTCCTAAATTCACAGCTTCTTTAATCCAGGCGCTAATTTTAATCCCATTTTCGGAAAAATGAAATTTAAACTTTGAAGGTTCGTCTAAAATATTGATCATCAGTTCTTCAAATTCCAAAACATTTTGCATGAATCCCACCTCCTCACAGAATGTAAGCGATCGTTGTAATCATCCTGCCGAATGCCCTTTCTTCTAGGACATTGATGGCTTCAACAATTGCCAGACAGTCCCTCATTGGTTCAACATCCATGCCGCCTTTCCACTTTTCTCCCGCAGCAATGAGCTGTTCTTTAAGGAAATTAATACTGTTTTCCAATTCATTCACGTCAAAACATCCCTTTCCTAAGAGAACGGAATCAGCGTCCCGTTCTCTTTTTAATCTTTCGGTTTTCCCAAAAGGTTCCACCTTATTTTTTAAATTTCGGTATTCTGTCACCGCCAAATTTTTTGCAATCATACCCTAAACGGGTTGAACATCGTTTGTGATGCTTGCAGAACGTTTGACAAACTCATCTTCCATCTGGTTCATTTCAAGATTGGACTCATATAAACGGATAATTTCTGCATCGCTCTTTTCTTTCCAAAACGACCGGGTGAAACCGGTGATTACATATAGCCATTCAATCAGCAAAAGCCGTTCTTTTTGGCTTAATATTTTTCTGTCGACAGGTTTTTTCCGTAGCAAATTTCAACACCAACCCTTTGCTGCAAGATCCCGGTCCTAACCCTGCAGCGTATTTTTGTACCGCGATTTCTCTGTTATTGGTACATGCAAAATATCATAATAGGTTTAAACAAAAGCTAAATCGGCTATGAATTAGGTAAGATAGGACTCTATAAACGTAATTTTTTTCGATTTCCCATTCACTGTCTCGATGATCGTGCTACCATGCTCAACTGCTTCACATTTGCGGGCAATTCCGCGCTTCCCGTCCAAGACAACGATGATCACTTTATCCGGTTCAATGGCTTGTTTAATCGTCAAGTCTTCCAAAAGCTCTATTTCTCCAATTCGCTTTTCAGCCAATATCGACACGCCCCTTTTGTGTATGCTATAATGATTGCGTCGATATGGTTTTTTCGCCGGGCTGAAAATGCCTGGCTTTTTTATTTTTCAACCTTTTTTACAGGCTGTTCATCCGTTTTCCCGTAATCATGCATTTCTTCACGGATTACCTGCTTCTGCCATTCAATTTGCTTGTCCTGCATGCTTTTTCACCCCTTAAAACGGCAAATTGTCGTCGTTAAACGGCGGCGGATCCTGACTTCTTTGTGGTTTATTTGCAAGCCTATTTTTCTTTGTTTCAAGAAAATACACATGTTCTGATACCACTTCCGTAACGAATACCCGCTTGCCATTCTTGTCTTCATAACTGCGTGTCTGCAGCCGTCCGTCCACGCCGATCAGGTTGCCTTTTGATAAATAATTTGCGATATTCTCAGCTATCTTCCGCCAGGCAATCACGCTGACAAAGTCCGCTTCCTTTTTGCCACTCTGGACGGAAAATGTTCGGTTCACCGCAAGCGTAAATGTCGTAACAGCAACGCCGCTTGGTGTATAACGCAAGACCGGATCTGCAGTCAGCCTACCGGTTAAAACCACACGATTTATCATTCCTTATCCCTCTCTGTTTTTCGATACTGTTCCCGGATCTTCTCCAATCGCTTCCGCTTTGCCTCGAGATCTTCTTGGGATTCTTGCTCAGCAATACTGCTACTGCTTTGGTTATTTCCAAACCAGTCAGGCACCCTCTCCGTTCTCCCGGATCTGCTTCCATAACGCTTTTGCCTGGATCGCTCTTCCTTGTATTTCAGCTGCAATGCACGAGCCTGCTCAACGGTCTGTATGCCTTTGCTTGCCCAGTCCTTTAGGATGGCTTCGCAATACTTCCATCCTGTTGCACCGCGCTCCACTGCATTTTTCATCGATTCTACAACCAAATCCGCTGACAGATCATCACACCAGCTATAAATTTTTTCAGCGACATAAGATCCGACCACACCAAAGCCATTTTGTTCAAAAAACGCAATAGCCTTTTTTGCTTCTTCGTCTTTTTTCGGAATGCACTCTTCCGAAGAAGAAGAAGTAATCTCTGTCGTAATCTCTGAAGTAATCTCTGTAGTACTCTCTGGTATTGGTCTGTCCATTTTGAACAGATCGTCTGCCCATTTTGAACAGATGGACTGCTCATTTTGACTTGTCGACTGCTCATTTTGGACAATCGTCTGCCCATTTTGAACAGTCGACTGCTCATTTTGAACAGATGGACTGCTCAACCCCTCCACCTTTTCAAAATCAATTGTGTACCATTTTGTTTTATCAATTTGTGACCGGTTGAAATTGTTTGTAATGATGAATCCTTCTTTTTCAAGCTTGGAAATAGCCCGGCGGATGGTGCTGATAGACCAGAACGGGAATTGCTCTTCCCAATCCTCATAGGTGTTGTAGACCCATGGTTTTCCTTCATAGATGTGGTTGCTTTTTTGCAGCCAGTAATTTAACTGTTGCAGGATGATTGCTTCGTTTAAACCGATTTTTTCAGCCAATGAAGGAATAACAATAATTGGTCTTTCATCCAGAAGCAAATTACCCATGGTTTCCCTCCTTTTTTATTTGCGTACTTTTTCTAATAAGTTCAAATGAATCATTCTCCTATGGCACATCCAAAAAATCTGCCCACAGCGTATCAAAATCCGTTTCATTCATCTCCATCACCCACCCACGCGCAAAGTACGCCATAACCGATCAGCAGCGCCGGCAGAAACAAAATTAGAAAGAATACGCCGCCCATCTCATATACCTGCTTTCTTCAAAACGATCGTTTTGATATCAACATTTTGTTGTTGTAACTCAATAGCCACCTTATGGATCCGCTCCAGCATTTCCCTTTTCTCTTTCATTTTCTGCAACGCTTTAAGCGATTTCAGCAGATCTTCCGTATACTGGATGCTCTTTTCAAAGTCATTTTCACGGATCAGCAATGCTGTAGCCTCTTTGCTGAGTTCAAATGCGCATTTGTACTCAACGATTGCCTTGGCCAAATCCTGCCGCAAAAATTGGTCAACTTTCAACATTTCATTTCTCCTCAATGTCTCGGCTGCTCTTTCAGCCAAGTTAATAGAAACTGTTTTGTTTCTTCCGCCGGGAAGCGCCAATCTCGACCAACTTTGTATTTAGGAAAGCGTTCGTCATAGAAAAATTCCTTTAGAATGGTGTTCCAGCTCATGCCTGTGCGACGCTTCAGCTCGGCTGAATCCCAAAACACAAGCTCTGCATCCACTTGTTTAAGCTTTTCTTCGATTCTTTCCAGGTAAAGATTCCGTACTTCCTGTTCATCGATTTCAACTTTTAACATGGACACTTGGCATCACCTCTTGCATTAAAAATCTTTATCAATGTAATTACGAGATCGGAGAGACAGCCGCCACTGCGTAAAAAGTTGTTTCATGGAAAATTGGTGCTCATTACATATCACCCCTACAAGATTGACCATGCTGGCTGCCGCATCCAGTAATTCGAAAATGAGTTTCTTCGTTTCCTCGAGCTCTTGTGCTGTTCGTGTATGTACCGGTTTTGCCCAGGGAATGTCTTGCAGTTTATCCAACGCCTCATTCGTTTCTGCCTGCACCAGAAAAGCCATGCTTGTCGGATGATGATCGATGTTTTCGCCATTGAAATACGGGATAGAGACTTTTCCGGCAGCATCGCACCAGGCCAGAAAGTAAAATTCCACATCATCCAGCTCATTGGCCATCACTGAACGCAAATCATCCGGAAATGTCCTGGCCCCTGTTTCATATTTGGCAATGCTTTCCCGCGAAACCGGCGTATTTGATGCGAGGCCTTCCTGGGTAATCCCTTTCCGCTTCCGGGCATTCGCCATTTCCTTTCCAAGTTTCATTAGTGACTTCCCCCTTCTGTACCAATGGATTCATTGAAATGTGACAGTATTTTTTAGTAAGTTAAATTCAGTTGCATTTGGATTAAAATCACTGTCATTTGCAGTGCCACTTTCTTGCTGTTACAAACATAGCCTGTTTTATTCTCCGCGGTCATTGCCGCGTCTTTCTTTTCAAGAGTAATATTTACTTTATTTTCTCCAAATTGGACACGTTTTGTTTCCTTTTTGGTTAAAAAAAATTTCCTCAATTGAAACATTATAAAAATCGGCTATTCGTTTCGCTAATTGTAACGACGGTGTCCTATCCCCCCTCTCAATCGCACCTAGCATTTGCGGTGTAATATTAAGCTCTGTTGCAACTTTTCTTCTGGATTGTTTGCCGCGGAGCTGTATTAAGTAAATATTCTTAGCCATTTATTATCACCTCTTCCAGAAACATTTCGTTTCTATATCATCAGTATATAGACACGTTTTGTTTCTGTCAACGATTTTTTGGAAACTTTTTGTGTCTTTTTTCTTTTCACCATGGCGCGGAAACTGTTTGTTTCTTATAATGGTAACTATAGGGAGGAATATCGGATGTTTGGCAAAAGGTTATCAGCTTTAAGAAAGCAAAAAGGTTTAAGCCAGTATGAACTAGCAGATAGATTAGGTTATTCTCGAGGGCAAATTGCCAATTATGAGCAAGGAAAGCGTGAGCCTGATTATGAAACTCTTCGAAAAATTGCCGACTTTTTTGATGTAACAACTGACTATCTCCTTGGCCGCACCGATATTCGCACATTAAACGAAGAAGACGATTCACTGGCTGAAATCAACAAACTGATTAAAGAATATGGTATTGAGCAAATTGGTTTTTTTGACATCGATAAATGGAAAAATCTTTCAAAAGATGATATTGATGAAATCCGGCGGCATTTTGAATGGGTTGCCCAGAAAGCAAAAGAACGGAATGATGAAAATTCTTCCGATTAGTTCCAGAAACAAAAATATAAAAAACGTATATAGTTAAAAATGGTGTATGCTCTTTTTTAGAGTTTACATAAATTATAAAAAGTACTTTTTGGGGGGAGCCTTATGGAAACAGAAAAAGTTGTAAGCAAAAGTACAACAAGCCGGGTAGCCGAAATGGTCCTTGGAATAATTGGCGGTGTTTTCGGCATAATAGGCGGCATTTTGGCAATGACCGTTGGGGCTGTAGCTAAAGCGTTTGAAGCAAGTGGTTCAGATGGAGTAACTGGCCTTGGCATTGCTTGTATTCTTGTTTCGATTCTCGCAATTATTTTTTCCTGCATCATTAACAAAAAGCGAGTCCTTTTCGGAATCCTTATTATTGTGTGCGGTATCTTGAATATCGTGTTTATTAGCTATTTTGGTATTCTTAGTGGTATTCTAATCGCTATCTCAGGCATTTTAGCCTTAGTAAGAAAATAAAGGGGAAAAAATAAAAAGAGGATGATTAAGCATCTAAAGTTTTGGCTTTGGATGCTTTTTCGAAACACAAATTTTTTGACCAGGGGGAAATGATAAAATGGGAAAACAATATTCCGAAGTCAATGAATACCGCATGTATACAACAAAAGCTGAATTACATAAAGCTGTTAATTCTCTCATGGGACTGATCAGAGGTATTCAATATGACGGCATTATTACTAATGAAGAACTGGCTGAAGTTTTTCATTGGTGCAATCTTCATCGGCATTTGGAAAACAATTCTCCGTTTAATGAAATCATACCTATGATTGATAGCGCTTTAGATGATGGTCAGCTTGACGAAGAAGAAATTCAGGATATCCAATGGCTTTGCAATCGTATTCTCCATCAGGACGAGTTTGATGAATTTTATGACCTAGTCACCGTGTCCATTCAAGAACTGGAAGGTATTCTACATGGCATGCTGGCAGATCGTAAATTGGATGATACTGAAATTGACCAGTTGGAAGAATGGATGGAAAATCATAGTTTTCTTCTGAAAGGTACCTACCCATTTGACGAAATCGATAGCTTACTAACTGCAGTAAAACATGACGGGGTCGTTACAAAAGAAGAAAAAAGCATGTTGACCGCGTTTTTTGCTAACTTTATTGACACGAAACTCTCTCATAATATTCATGAACCGGAGATTCGGTCCCTGCAAGAAAAATTTTCAATTAATGGTATTTGTGCTGTCTGTCCAGAGATCACTTTTGAAAATAAGATTTTTTCCTTTACCGGCACGTCTGCTCGAGCAACAAGAAATGAAATCGCCGAAATTATTAATAACAAAGGTGGAATCTTTAATAATAACGTCAATAAAAAGACAAATTATCTGATTGTCGGAGCTGATGGCAATCCATGTTGGGCTTACTCCTGCTATGGCCGGAAAGTTGAAAAAGCCGTTCAACTGAGAAAAGCAGGCTCCCCTATCGTGATTGTCCATGAAAATGACTTTTGGGATGAAACTTATTAAAATTTATAAATTTACAAGTGGGGGTTCACATGAATATCTATAAAGAAAAATGGTATCATTCGCCCTGGCTGATCTGCCTGTTGGCTGTTCTTTGGAAAGCAAGTGTCTTCTTCCTTTTTATCGCTATCATTCTTCTAATCACGCGATCTGTTTCAATCAAAAGGTTTAAAAAACATATGCAGCAGTCCAAGCCTGCCACCCACGAACCAGATCCAAACAAAGGAGAGATTCAACAGTTGGAACTGAAAAAAGAAAATGTTGTCCAGGATACGATCAAGCTGCAGCAAGAAAAAGATGCACTCGAAAAGCAAATCAGCATGTTAAACACTGAAATTACTGCACTGAAAAAAGAAATCGAGAGCGCAAAAACTGAGAATAAAAAACCTGTTGAAAACATAGTGTCGACGCCTGCCAAAAGGAACATGACAAAGGTCAGCAAAGCCGATTATTTTAAATACACAAAAGCGAGAGTTTATCCGGATAATTATACTGTTATTGATTTTGAAACAACCGGATTGAAACCAGAAAACAGCAAAATCATTCAGATCGGGGCCGTCAAATTTGAAAACCATCAAAAGATTGATGAATTCGTCACTTTAGTCAACCCTGGCATACCCATCCCTACGAACATAACCAGGATAACCGGCATTACAAATGATGACTTAATCGGCGCACCGTCCATCAAAGAAAAATTGCCCGAGTTGCTTTCTTTCATTGAATCTGATACACTCGTCGCCCATAACGCGCCATTCGATATGAAATTCTTGCTACATAACATGTATGCTGAAAATCTGCCTTATCAAAAATTTAGAGTCGTCGATACTCTCACCCTTGCAAGAAGGCACATCAAAGACACGGATAACCATAAACTTGAGACCCTAAAACAATACCTCGGCCTTGACACCTTCTCTTCCCACGAAGCGTTGAGTGACTGTCTGGTTACAGGGGAACTTTATCGGCACTGTTTGGAACTGCAGAGGGCGTATGTATAACTATCAGTCTTTATGTACTCAAATAATTTTAGCGTTTTACACATGTTTATTGATTTTGTTGTTCTTACAAACAAATGGCTAATTTCTATTAGACAAAATGATGTTTTTCACTATACAAAATACTAAAAATTAGGGTGATTAACAAATGCCTACTGAATTTAAAATTATTAATGTTGATGATATCGTTGTAAATATTCTCAATCCACGTTACGAACCCCAGATAAGTGAGATCGAAGCAATGGATCTTATTATTAACAATGGCAAGATTCTTGAGTTAATGCATGACATTGTTAAATATGGTTTAGACTCAAGTGAAAATTTAGTCGTTTCATACGATAAAGATTTAGAAGCCTATATCTCGGAAGAAGGTAATAGACGAATAACATCCATAAAATTATTAAATGATCCAGAACTCACTCCTACATTCACAATAAATCGCGATAATTTTATTAATAAAATAAGAAAAATGAAAAAGGATTATAATTATAAAAAAATTACAGAGGTTAACTGTGTTATTTTTGATGATCAAGAAAAAATGAAACACTTTATCGAGTTAAAACACACTGGTGACAACAATGGAGCCGGAAGAATTAATTGGAAAGCAGAAAATAGATATAGATATAAAGAAAAAACTGTTCCTTTCAAAGCATATCTTGTTGACTATCTTAGTGAAATGTTTCCAAAATACACCGGATCATTTAATATCTCAACAATTGAAATTCGTGTTTTAGGAGACCCCGCAATGCGAGCAGCTATGGATATGATAGTAAAGAAAAAACCACCTCTTATTAAATTTTATTCAAAAGAAGGATACGCCAGATTTCATTTTATTGTTAACGGTTTAATGAATGAAACTTTTACAGTTCGTGATTTTTATTATAAAGACGACCGTATTAATTTTATTGACAAATATTTTAGCGATAAGCAATTATTCAAAGAAGACTTATTCATTCCAGAAAAACTCAATACATTTGATATCAGTATTAAAAAAGATAATAAAAAAGATAATGTTATAAATGCAATCGGCTCAAGAAATCATTTGAATAAGGAAAGATTAAAATCAGAAAACACAGGTACACATCAAGAAAAGCTCCCACTTGATATTAAAGAAGAAGTAATTCCAAATATAAGTGAAGATGAGATTGAAAAAAATCGATCCACTAAAAGAACATATAATAAGCGGCAAAAAGAGAGAGAACAAAGGGAATATCCATTTAAAGGTATCAACTATAAAGGCGATAATATTGGAATTTCACAATCATTATTTGAATTACATAGAATAAATGTAAAAGATTTTAAACTAGCAACGACTTTTTTGATAAGAACACTTCTTGAATGCACGATCCAAGAATATATTATATTTAATAATATTGAAATTAAAATTAAAAATAGTACCCCCGTTAAACAATTATCAATTGATAGTCTTTTAAAAGAATGCTCAGATAAAAGCAAAGTTAACTTTAAATCTTTAGAAAAGACTGATCGTGTTGTTGCAAGAATTATATTCGAAGCTCACCAAAAACGGGATGCCGATGAGTTAAACATGGTTTCTCATGGAAACTTTCGAGAACCGTCAGTAGATTCTATTTGGGATATAGAAAGACGATGGTATTCAGCCATAAAAATAATGATTGAAGATATTTCTGGCCATGAACGATAAAATGGTGTATTATAATATAGAGGTGGTAATATGCCAATAACACTTTCACCATTACGATACCCCGGAGGAAAAAATTCAACTTATAAATACGTAAAGGAATTAGTCAATTCTAATAATAAGCGCACATATATCGAGCCGTATGCCGGGGGAGCTGCCGTAGCAATTGCATTATTGCTTAATAATGATGTTGATACCATAATCATTAATGATTATGACAGATCTATATATAGTTTCTGGTATTCTGTCGTTCATTTACCTGATGAACTTATTCAAAAAATCAACGATTGTGACGTTACAATTGAAGAATGGCAAAAACAAAAAGAAATACAAAAAGAAAAAAATAAGGTTGATGAACTTACTCTTGGCTTTTCGACACTCTTTTTAAACCGTACTAATCGTTCTGGCATAATTAAAGCTGGTGTTATTGGCGGAAAAGAGCAAAAAGGTGCATATAAACTCGATTGTAGATTTAATAAAAGTGATTTGATCAGAAAAATCCGAGCAATATCTGCTAGGAAAGACCGGATTCTCGTACATAACGATGATGCAATATATTTTATTGATAATGTCATTAACAATTTAGATGATGCATTTACCTTTTTTGATCCCCCTTATTTTGAAAAAGGTCCATCCTTATATACGAATTTTTATAATGAACAAGACCATAGAAATTTGGCCAAGAAGATAAAAAATAAGCTGGCAGATAAGGCTTGGATCGTTACTTACGATCATAATGATGAAATTAAAAAAATGTATGCTGATCTTAATTTCATTGAGTACTATTTAAATTATACAGCTCAGAATAAAACAAAGGGTATTGAATATATGTTTTTTTCAAAAAGTACAAGTTTTGTTGATCCGGACGACTATTTAAAAATTTACTCGCCAAACTAATTGTACATTGTAAATATTTAGCAATAATCTCTATCTTTGCGAAGGTAGAGATTTATTTTATAATATATTAGAACATATGTTTTTGTGAGGTGATTAAAGTGAAATTCCATGATTACTGCACAACTTCTTTAGAAGATTGGGTTACAAAATTTTACTCAAGAATCGGTATTACCAAACCGAAGCAAATCGACATTACGGCAATTTCCCGATATTTGCGCATTTATGTCCATTATAAGCCGATTTATTCGTATTTTGAAGTGATTGGCCGTTACCAGGGAATTGTTATTGATTGCCGGGAGCCGCCTGAGAAGCACCGGGAGATCTTTTTCCACGAGCTTTGTCACATTTTACGGCATGCCGGTGTACAGTCGATGATGCCTAAGGCTTTCCGCGAGCTTCAAGAGTGGGATGCACGGCATTTCGTAAAGTATGCCGCTATCCCCTTTCACATGCTGCAATACATCGATTTTGACGATCCACATGTCGTAGAGCAAATGACAGACATATTCAAGGTAAGCCCGGAGCTATGCCTGGAACGACTGCTACAACTGCAGCGAAACGGTTATTTCCGTCAATCTGTACCTACCCAGTCATTTCATTGGGACTGATTTTTTGATAGAGTAAAGTCATTTTAGAGAGGAGAAATGAACATGGCCACTTATAGAAAACGCGGCGACAAATGGAAATACCGGATATCATATAAGGACCCCGTCACTGAAAAGTATAAAATAAAGTCAAAATCCGGTTTTTCAACAAAAAAAGAAGCGCAGATAGCCGCTCAAAAAATGGAGAATGAAATTTTGGAAGGTGTTGAGCAGTCCCCTATTTCTTTGAAAAACTTTTTGAACACCTGGCTTTATGAGTTTAAAAAAGATACGATCCGAAAAAATACTTTCAATCTTCATAAACAGAATATCGAAAAGCATATTCTCCCCTATTTTAAGGAAATTAAGCTGGCCAACGTCAAGCCGATTCTATATCAAAAATTTCTAAATCAGTTAATTGACCAAGGTTACAGCAAACGCACAGTCGAAATTGTACACAGCACATTGTTTAATGCATTTGAGAAGGCCGTGATCTTGGGGAAAGTTACCAAAAATCCATGCATTGGGGCGATTGTAAAGGGGCAGGAGAAAAAAAGAGATTTGAAATATATTGAAACCGACCGTATTGCCGATTTTTTGAAAGAAGCTTACAAGTATGATTATATTTATTGGATGTTTTTCAATGTATTGCTGGAAACTGGCATGAGAAAAGGCGAAGCAGCCGCTCTGCAATGGTCAGATATCGATTTAAAAGCCGGTACGATCAGCATCACCAAAACATTGGACTTTCAGGCAAAATCAAAAGAAGAGCTGTTTGGCGATCCAAAAACTTACAATTCAAAACGGGTGATCACAATTAGCAAGGGCCTGATTAACGATCTGACTTTCCATAAAAAATATCAAAATCAAAATAAGCTCGCCCTGAACGAAATATATCACCACGACTTAAATTTGGTTTTGTGCCGTAATGATGGGAATTTTATGCCGAAGTCCAGCCTGTTTAATGCCTTTTCCCGTATCCTTAAGAGAGCAGGCATTCCTCCCCTTCCGATTCATTCGTTGCGCCATACGCATGCGGTTATTCTGCTGGAAGCCGGAGCTGATTTAAAATACATCCAGGAGCGCCTTGGACATGGCAGCATCCAAATTACATCTGATGTATACAGCCATATCTCGAAAAAAATCGAACGCGAGAAAATCGAAAAGTTTGATGACTATTACAGCCGGATCAAAAACTGAAATTTTTTTGGTCAAATTTTGGTCAACTAATTATTCACCACCCCAAAAAAGCAATTTGACCAAAATACAAAAACCCCTCAAAGCCTTACGCTTCAAGGGGTTTCTTGCTTAATACATTTCGATATACTGGTCGCGTTCCCATTGGTGGACTTGTGTGCGGAACATATCCCATTCAATTTCCTTAGCTTCAAGGAAGTGTTCGAGAATGTGATCGCCAAGGGCGTCTACCATTACATCATCCGATTTTAAGTTTTCCAGCGCCTGCAGCAGTGTGCCCGGGAGGTCGACAATGCCGGCTTCTTCTCTTTCTTCTTTCGTCATGACATAGATGTTGCGGTCGACCGGTTCCGGCGCCTGCAATTTGTTCGTGATGCCGTCAAGCCCTGCTTTTAACAGGACGGCGAGCGCGAGATACGGATTGGCAGACGGGTCAACGCTGCGCACCTCAACGCGCGTGCTTAAACCGCGGGAAGCCGGAATCCGCATGAGCGGGCTGCGGTTGCGAGCGGACCAGGCAACATAACAAGGCGCTTCATAACCCGGCACAAGCCGTTTATAGGAGTTCACCGTCGGATTCGTGACAGCCGTAAAGTTCGAAGCATGCTTCATAATGCCGGCAATGAACTGGTATGCCGTATCGCTCAGCTGCAGTTCTGCATCGTTCGGGTCATAGAATGCATTTTCTTTTCCTTTAAAAAGCGAAAGATTGGTGTGCATCCCGGAACCGTTCACGCCAAACAAAGGTTTCGGCATAAACGTCGCATGCAGGCCATGTTTGCGTGCAATCGTCTTGACCACCAGTTTAAAGGTCTGGATATTGTCGCATGCCCTGACTGCATCCGCATATTTAAAATCAATTTCGTGCTGGCCGGGTGCAACTTCATGGTGGGACGCTTCAATTTCAAAGCCCATTTCCTCGAGTTCCAATACGATGTCGCGCCGGCAGTTTTCGCCAAGGTCCGTCGGCGCCAGGTCAAAATAGCCGCCGTTGTCGTTCAGCTCCAGTGTCGGTTCATTTTTTTCATTCAGCTTGAAGAGGAAGAATTCCGGTTCAGGCCCAAGATTAAAACTCGTGAAGCCAAGTTCTTCCATTTCTTTCAATACCCGTTTCAAATTATTCCGCGGATCACCTTCAAACGGGGTGCCGTCCGGATTATAAATATCGCAAATCAGACGGGCGACTTTCCCTTTCTCAGCGGTCCACGGGAAAATGACCCATGTATCATAGTCCGGATACAGATACATATCCGATTCTTCAATCCGGACAAACCCTTCAATCGAAGAGCCGTCGAACATGATTTTATTGTCGAGCGCTTTTTCAAGCTGGCTGAGCGGGATTTCCACGTTTTTAATCGTCCCCAAAATATCCGTGAACTGCAAGCGGATGAATTTCACATTTTGTTCTTCGGCATTCTTCAAAATATCTTCACGTGTAAACTTAGGCATGAACAGTATTCCTCCCTTTAGGCAATAAAAAGTATATATCTAAGCTATAAAACTAGCTTTTCAACAATGTTAATGGAAAAACCGGGGCGCATCGGACAACCGCTGGCTCGGTCTTTGAAAACGGCCGGCCTGCAGCAGTTCCTGGCGAAGCCGTTTGCGGATTTCTTCATCCGTTACATGATTTTTGACGAGTACCGGCCCGGTTCCGCGGCGGTCGTTCATCAATAAGATTTTTTTGATGCCTGCAATATTGATCCCCTGATCCAGCAAATCTTTAATATCAAGAAGCCGGTCGACATCATTTAAAGAATAAAGGCGGCGATTGCCTTCCGTTCTTGCCGGTGTAATCAGCTCGTGTTCTTCATAATAGCGGATCTGCCGGGCCGATAAATCTGTTAGCTTCATAACGGTTCCGATCGGCAAAAGCGGCATCGAACGGCGGATTTCTTTTCGACCCATGTTATACGCTCCTTTTCTTTATATTTTTACTATATTCCATGTGAGTTTTTTTGTCAACAAAATGTTATATTTTCTTACATCATTTTTTATCCTCAGGAAGGCAAAACGAGTTTTTCGCGGATTTCCATCCATTCTGCCACGTTCACACTTTCTTCAAGGGCTTCAAGACGGGCATCGAACTGTTCGGCAATATCGAGTAAAGCTTCCGATTGCATTTTCGCAAACTCTTCCTCCAGCCATGAGCGGAACGAACCGGCAAGCTTTTCTCCTTGCACGTCAAGATACTGCTGCGCAAGCGGTTCAAACATCGCCTGCAGTTCTTCCTGCATGCCGGCTTTTCCCCCTTTTTCAAAAAAAGTGCGCGCATTTTTAAAATGGCGGAATGCCTTTTCAAACGGTTCCAAATCCGTTTCCGAAAAGGCCGCAGGAAAATCAGGCGTAGCGTGTGCGCCCGCTTCAAACGTGCTGACAGACAAATCAGGAAGCAAACGTTTCATCTCCCTGTTCCATTCCGCGCTTTGCGATGTGAATAATTTCCGGCAATGGGCTTCAAGCCTTACATTTGTCGCCCGCATCTCCTGCGCAAAATCATAGCCAACGAGTTCTGCAAGCTCTTGAAGGGCGCCCGGCAAATCTTTCGCTGCCTTCACCGTTGCCGGATTAAAAGCTTCCTTGAAAAAGTCGGCGAAGCGGTAGAAAACGCGCTGTTTTACGTAATAGAGCAGCTCCTTCTGCTCCTGCATGACGCTGTCCGTGAAAAACGCCGGCTTTGTATTTTTCAAAATGGCTTCTGCCTCTTCCCGCCGTTTCCGGAGAAGTTCCCGTTTCGCTTTCTTTGTTTCAATCGATTCATTGGCATCGCGGATCACGGCATCCACCATTGCAAGGCCGCGTTCCAGCTCGTTTTGTGCAGACTGAAGCACCATATTCAGCAAATCATGGTCGAGAAATTGGCGGAAGCCCGCTTCAAATTCGGCCATTTTCGCTTCCTCCCGCCTGCCTGAAAGCGCAAGCAGGCTTGATACACCATAAAGGCGCGGATTGCGGATGCCGAAATGGAGCAGTTGACCCCTGACATAGTCCATCACTTCTTTATATTCTTCGCCGGACGAGGCAAGATCAATCGCATTGACAATAAAAAACATCTTATCCAGTTCAAATGCTTCTTTTACCCGCCCGAGCTGGATGAGAAATTCCCTGTCTGCGCGCGCGAAGGCATGGTTGTAGTATGTGACGAAGAAAACCGCATCCGAGTCTTTAATATATTCAAATGCTACGCCGGTATGCCGGGCATTGATCGAGTCGGCTCCGGGCGTATCGACAAGCGTAATGCCAAGTCTTGTGAACGGGCAATCATAAAACAAATCAATGGATTCAACAAAACAAGACTGGGTTTCATCGGCAACAAACCGGCGGAACGCTTCCATCCCGGCATTGAAGTTCTGTCCGGCCCGCCCGTTAAAATCAGGGAAGCCTTTCGCAAAGGCACGCAAAAAAGATAAATGGACTTTTTCGTTTGCTTTGCCTGTTTCTTTTGCGTGTAAAGTTTCAATTTTTTCAAGCGCTTCCCCGAACGAACGGCAACTAAGCCCGAAAACAGCGAGCGACTTGTTTACATCTTCCAGCATCTGCGCCTCCGTTTTCAGCTTTACGGCTGCTGTTTTATGCGGATGTGCCGCATCAGGCGGGCAGATCCTGCAAATGGCCGCTGTGGTCGGATTCGGTGAAACCGGCAGTACTTTTTCGCCGGCAAGCGCGTTTGCAAAAGACGATTTTCCCGCGCTGAACGCGCCGAACAGCGCAACGGTATAGCGGCGGTTTTTCAGGCGCCTGCTTTTGGTTCTGAGCGTTTCGGTATACCGCCCGAAACCGTGCTGGTGCTTAAGCAGCGTAATCGCCTGCTCTATTTTGGCAAGCACGGTTTCAGGCGGCAATGTGCCGGCTTGTTTTTCTGCCGGGGCGAGGCTTTCTAAAGCCTTGCCGGTTTCTTCAGGCTGTTTTGCATCCTTTTCCCCGCGATACACCCGGTAATGCGCCTTTTCACTCGCCCATTCTTTCTCTATTTCAGCCAGCAGCTGTTCCGGATGTGCGGCAGGCACTTTCAGTTCAGTCCGTTTTTCGGCAAGCTGCCTTTCTATTTTTTCGAGATTCCTGTAAGCCTCTGCTAGTTCTTTTGCCTGCACGGCCTTTTTCCGAACCATTTTAAGCTGTTCATCCGTTTCCAAGGCAGCCTGTTTCAGGACGAGCGCTTTCCAATCGTCCCAAGCCTTTCGGGCGGCTCGTTTGATTTCATCCGAGACATTTTCGCAATAATGGAGGATATAGTCGCCTGTCAGCCGTGCACCCTCTTTTACCTGGGCGGCGAGCATTGCTTCGCTGAAATCCGCTTTCAGCATGCCGGCCTGTTGTTCCAGCATTTGCGCACTAGCAAGATGCAGCGGTTTTAAAGCTTCTTGCGCCAGCGGGCGGAGATGCCAGTCGATTTGTGCTTCGGTATTGGCTTCGAGGGCGGTATAGAAATCATGGAGCCGCTGTTTTCTTGCTTCTTCAGTTTTTTTCTTCTTTGCAAAAAAACCGCCGGCCTGGAAATCTTTTTGCATGCTTTCAAGATACGCTTTTGCTTTCTCTCTCGTTTCAAACGGCATTAAATAGGCGCCGTCCAGAAGCGTTTGAAGCTTTTGCCGCGTATCCTCCTCCCAATTTTCAATGCGGGTAAGAAGCGCCCGTTCTTTTTCAAGCCACTCTTGTTCCGCTTCGTACGCTTCTGTTTTCCCGGTGCCCGGATATTTTGCAAGCACTTCCTCATATGCTGCTTTTTGCGGCGCGTACTGCGCTTCAAGCCAGTCGTCATGCTCTTTTTCCAAGACGCTTAAGGATGCTTCAACAGACCGTTCCAGCCGGGCGGATTTTTCGGAAACGGCGCGGTCAATGAGCGCTTTCAGCCGGCCAAATTCATTATCGGGATGATCCGGGTCTTTTAAAGAGGTGTAAAAAATGCCGCCCGGCTGGACATGCCAGGATGCAAATGCATTTTCAACCCCTCGTCGGAATGCGGAAAACGGCAGCTCTTCGCTCTGGTGCTTGTCAATCTGGTTAATAATTAAATAAAGTTCAAGCCCGTGATCGAGCAGTTCTTTTGTAAAGGTAAAATTGAGTTCCGACTGGACATGGTTGTAATCCATCACATAAAAGACAAGATCCGCCATATAAATAGCCGATTCCGTGGCAATCCGGTGCGCATCGTCGGTTGAATCGACACCCGGCGTATCCATCACCGTCAATCCCGCCGGCAAATCGGAATCGGGCTTTGTGATTTCAATTTCCTGGACATGCCCTTTTTTGCAATAATTTTTGACAACTTCAAAATCATACGGCGCGTGAAAAATCAAAGGGGCTTCCCCTTTTTCATAAACGATGGCACAGTCTTCCGTCCCCTTTTCAATTTTGACAAGATTGGCGCTCGTCGGAATCGGGCTTGACGGAAGAACACGGCTGCCTAAAAGCGCGTTAATCATGGTGGACTTGCCGGCTGAAAAATGCCCGCAAAACGCGATATGAAAGTCTTCGCGGCGGACTTTTTTCAGCAGGTTTTTCGCTTTTTCCCCCCTTTGTTCATCCCCGTTTTGCCGGAAATGTTCAATTAAGCTTAAAATCTGTGTTGTGTTTTTGCTTTTTTCCTGTAGTTTGGCCATCACTTTACTCCCCATTGTGTGTTGATAGCTCTATTTTAACGAATTTTTCATCGTATTCATACTATATTAGACTCATTTTTTCCCTTGCCTGGGCGAATGCTGCGGACCGCGGATAATTTTCCGGAAAAAAACCTATAATATGGCTGTATCAGGAGGTGACCGCAGATGGGATTATTCCGTTCCCTTTCTGCCTGGCAGTCCGCAAGACGTGAAAAATACATGTCCACGATGCAGGAACAAAACAAATGTCCGGATTGCGGCGGGCGCGGTTTTATCATGCCGGCCGCATACGAATACGCTTATCCGTTTGACTGTTCCGGATGCAACGGAACGGGCTCCTTTCAGGAATGGCAGTTAAACCGGCAGTAGCCGCCACACTTCGGCGGCTTTTGTTTTGTTAAAATATTACAGGATTTTCCTCGCCTCAGCGTGACGGCAATATGCCGGCATGTTATGATGAAGTGAAGAGAAAATAAAAGAGGTGGGGATAAGATGTCCGAAAAGAAAGCTTGGCACATAAACGGTTTTCTCGGGATTTTAGCGATTGTCGTTTTCGCGCTTCTAGGTTTGTTTTTCCTTTTTGCCGTCAATTTTTTTGCCGGTATTGTCCTGCTTGCCATAAGCGTCCTGCTTGTCTCGGGAATTTGTGTCATCCAACCGAATCAGGCGCTGGTTTTCACTTTTTTCGGCCGCTATATAGGCGCGATCCGGGAAAGCGGCTTTTACGTAACGGTCCCGCTCAGTGTAAGGCGGCGCGTTTCGTTGCGGGTAAGGAATTTTAACAGCGCCAAATTAAAAGTGAATGACGTGGACGGAAATCCGATTGAAATTGCGGCAGTCATCGTGTTCCGTGTAGTGGATGCTGCAAAAGCCGTGTTTAATGTGGAGGACTACGAGGAATTTGTTGAGATTCAAAGCGAAACGGCGCTCCGCCATGTTGCCACAAAATACCCTTATGACAGCGCGGAGGAAGAAGGAATTTCGCTGCGCGGAAACGGGGAGGAAGTCTCCAAACATTTAAAAGAGGAACTTCAGCCGCGCCTTGACGTTGCCGGCGTGGAAATTATGGAAGCGCGCCTCACGCACCTTGCCTACTCTACAGAAATTGCCAGCGTCATGCTGCAGCGCCAGCAAGCTTCCGCCATTCTTGCCGCCCGGAAAAAAATCGTGGAAGGGGCAGTCGGCATGGCCCAGATGGCGATTGCGCAACTGGAAAAAGACGGCTTTGAACTGGACGAAGAGCGGAAAATGGTGATGATCAACAATCTGATGGTTTCGATTGTATCCGACCGGGCCGCACAGCCGGTCATCAATACCGGCAATTTAAATTAACCCGAAAAAAGCTGAACCGGATTCCGGTTCAGCTTTTTTCATGCTGTCAGGATGCCTGTGTCCCGACTTTTTTCACCTTTGCTTTTGCCTCTTGTTTATTCGGAAGGATATGAAAAAAAAGATTCAGCACAATCGCCGTCACACTACCTGCGACAATGCCACTTTGCGTAAGGAGCTGGATATTCGACGGCAAACCTTTGAAAATATCAGGTACCACCGTGACGCCAAGGCCAATCCCGATTGAACAGGCAATGATAAACAAGTTTTCGTTATTGGCGAAATCGACTTTGCTTAGCATTTTGATGCCTGACGCAATGACCATCCCGAACATCGCAATCATCGCCCCGCCGAGTACGGAAGATGGAATAATCGTCGTTAGGGCGCCTAATTTCGGAATCAGCCCAAAAAGGAGCAAAAAGGAGCCGACAAGTACCATCACGTTTTTCGATTTCACGCCCGAAAGCTGGATGAGGCCGACGTTTTGAGAAAAAGCGGTGTACGGGAAAGCATTAAATAATCCGCCAAGCATGACGGCAAGACCTTCAGCCCGATAACCCCTCGCAAGGTCATCTTCATGGAGCGGCTGTTTGGTGATCCCGCTTAAAGCGAAGTAAACACCGGAAGACTCCACAAGACTGACGAGCGCCACAAGGATCATCGTGATACAAGCGCTCCACTCAAAAGTCGGCATGCCGAAATAAAACGGCTGCACGATATGCACCCACGAGGCTTCCGCAACCGGGGCAAAGCTGACCTTTCCGAACAATGCAGCCGCGACGGTGCCAATTGCCAGCCCGATTAAAATCGAGATCGAACGGATAAACCCTTTTGCAAACCGCTGCAAAAGGACAATAATGAGCAAAGTGCCGAATGAAAGAGCAATATTGGTTAGGGAGCCGAAATCTTTGCTTCCGTCTCCGCCCGCCATATCTTTCATGGCAACCGGAATAAGCGTCACGCCGATAATCGTGACAACCGACCCAGTTACAACTGGCGGGAAAAAGCGGGCCAGCTTGCTGAAAAATTTGCTGATCAAAATGACAAACAGCCCTGATACGAGAATGGCGCCGTACACAGCTGAAACGCCGTACTGCTTGCCGATTGCGATCATCGGCCCAACAGCGGTAAAGGTGCAGCCGAGCACAATCGGAAGCCCGATGCCGAAAAACCGGTTTTTCCAGATTTGCAGCAGTGTCGCAAGGCCTGACATGAAAATATCAACGGAAACAAGATACGTCAGCTGCCTGCTATTCATTCCTAGGGAACTGCCGGTAATAATCGGTACAATGACTGCGCCCGCATACATCGCCAAAACGTGCTGGAGCGCCAGTACGGTCATTTTCGTTTTTTCCGGTTTCATTTGGCATGCACCTCCTCTTGAAATGTGACCGTACCGTTTTCAAGCGACCGAATGGATGCGAGCGACTCCACGCGGATGCCCCGGTCGCGCAGCCTTTTTCCGCCCGGCTGGAATGCTTTTTCAATCACAATGCCGATGCCGCAAAGTTCAGCCCCCGCCTGGTCTATTATATCGATCAGCCCTTCTGCTGCCTGGCCGTTTGCGAGAAAATCATCTACGATAAGCACCCGGTCAGCTTGATTTAAAAAAGCGCGCGAAACGGAAATGATATGGTTTGTTTGTTTTGTAAATGAATGGACGGAAGCTTCATATACGTCCGCGTCCTGCGTGAACGGTTTTCTTTTCCGGGCAAAAACCATCGGAACGTTTAATTCAAGTGCTGTCATTAATGCGGGCGAAATGCCAGAAGATTCGAGCGTCAAAATTTTGGTTACACCATCCTGCTTAAACAGCCCGGCAAATGTTTCCCCGATCTGTTTCATAAGGACAGGATCGACCTGATGATTTAAAAAAGCGTCCACTTTCAGCACCTCGTCCGAAAGCACGATGCCATCTTTTCTAATTTTTTCTTGTAAAGCTTTCAATGTTTTTCCTCCTCTTTGCCTTCGCTGCATTGATCTTGATTGAAACATGCGGCCTTCAGAAAAAAAGCCCAAAGGCCGCTGCACCCACAAAAAATGGAGTAAGCAACGCCTTTGAGCTTTTTCATGTGCAAAAAGGAAAAGGAACATCCGCAACGTTCCCATTGCCCACCCATAGTCAGGCCGTTTACGGCAGCCTGGTAGAAACTTGCGGGCCATATTCCCGCGATTATATGAGTGAATGCGTTCAGTTTTTATAATAAAAGTATAAGGGTATCTTTCCGGCATGTAAAGACGAAATTTCCGAACGGCGGATTTTCCGTCTTTCTTTTTGTTCGCGTTTGGCAAAATGCAGGCAACATCCGCCGAAAATTTTACAGAAAAGTCGGCGGGCAACATGGATAGAAAAACCGGAATATCCACCGTTTTTTCCATCGTTACAATTGCCTGTGTTAGGGTACGCACACCGGATCTGCAGCATACGCAGGTTTCCGGTTTTCTTTCTGAAACCGGCGGCTGCCGCACTGTTTGTTAGCCGAAAGTTCTATCTTAATCTTTGATCCGGTATACATCGGTATATTTTTCGGTTAAGTAATCAATCAAGTATTTCGGGTTGAGCGCTTCACCAGTGGCATCGCGCAAAATATCGGCAGGTTTTTTCAATTTGCCGAACCGGTGAACATGCGCCGTGAGCCATTTCCGCACCGGCTCCAGATTGCCCGATTCCACAAGCTTGTCAAAATCTGGAAGCGATTTTAACATCGCATGTTTGAACTGGGCGGCGTACATCAGGCCGAGCGCATAAGACGGAAAATAGCCGAAATCCCCGCCGGCCCAATGCACATCCTGGAGTACGCCTTCTCCGTCATGTGCCGGCCGGATGCCAAGATAGTCCACATATTTCGCATTCCAGATTTCCGGGAGTTCCCCGACTTCGATTTCATCATTGAGGAGCGCTTTTTCAATTTCATACCGCACCATAATATGAAGCGGATACGTCAACATATCGGCTTCAATCCGGATCAGGGATGGTTTCGCCTCGTTCACTGCACGGTAAAATGCTTCAAGCGGCACGTCATCAAACTGGCCGGATGCAAACTGTTTCAAAAGCGGATAATTTTTCTTCCAGAACGGAAAAGAACGGCCGATGATGTTTTCAAAAAACAGGGATTGTGATTCGTGTATCCCCATTGACGCGCCTTCTGCAAGCGGCGTACCCGACAAGTCTTTTGAAATATGCTGCTCATACAAAGCGTGCCCGCCTTCATGCATGACGCCGAACACATCGACGCGCCAGTCGTTTTCATTATAACGTGTCGTAATCCGCACATCCCCCTGGTTGATGCCGGTTGCAAACGGATGCACCGTTTCATCCAGCCGTCCCGCCTCAAAGTCAAAGCCCATTTGCTTTAGTATTTCAAGCGTAAACGCTTTTTGCTGTTCTTTCGGGAATGGGTGAAAAAGAAATGCCGTATCCGGTTTTTCTTCCGACATACTGATTTTCTGGACAAGCGGCACAATCGCATCTTTCACTTGTTCGAATACACGGTCGAGTACATCGACCGTCATGCCCGGTTCATACAGATCGAGCAGGGGATTATACGGATGGCCTTCATACCCCCAGTAGCGGACAAATTTCTTTTTGAATGCCACGATTTGTTCGAGATAAGGCTTGAACAAGGAGAAGTCTGCTTTTTCCTTTGCTTCTTCCCAAACATTTTCCGCTTTCGAGACGAGCACCGTATAAGCCTGGTATTCGTCAGGCGGGATTTTTTTGCTGCGTTCGTATGTTTTCCGGCATTCTTCCAATGTACCGGCTGTCCGTTCCGGCAATTGCTGCTTGTGCGGCAAAAGCTTCTCCAAAAATTCGGCCATTTCTTTTGAAGTTTGCATGTCAAAGACTTCACCCGATAAAATGCCGATCACTTCCGCGCGCTGCCCGACGCCTTTTTTCGGCGCGCCGGTCCGCAAATCCCAGTATATGAGGGCGAGCGCTTCTTCATAAGCTTTGATTTTTTTGACATATGTCAAAAAGTCCTGCTCCAGTTTTTCAATCGACTCTGTTCCCATCATCATGCCTCCCGTCAAATCACTTGCACGTCCATCTTATCATGTTTCACGCGGCGCACAAACGATAACCATTCGGCTTGCTTAGTTTTCTGTTTTCCGCGGCGGGCGCGGTCCCCAAAACTGGTACAGATCGGTTTTGATCGACCCGTTATAAAGCTTTCTCTTTTTCGTCGCTTTTTTGCCGTATGCGCGTTCAAACTGTTCGTCCGACGTCAAAATATAAACTGACCATGTGTCAAGCTTGGCAAATGCCCGGCCCATCTCCCGGTACATGTTTTCCACTTCCGCCCGTTCACCAATTCTCTCACCGTACGGCGGATTGCCCACAATCGTGCCGTATGCTTCCTGCGCCGTAAAATCGGCCACTTGCATCTGTTTAAACGTGACGATGCCGCCAAGCCCTGCCTCATTGGCGTTTTGCTGTGCGATTTCAACCATCCCGGGGTCGATATCTGAACCGGCTATATCAAGCGGCTGGTCGTACTGGGCGAGATCTTCCGCTTCTTCGCGCGCTTTTTCAAAGACGGTCTCACTCATCCACGGCCATGTTTCACATAAAAAATCGCGGTTAAAACCCGGTGCAATATTTTGCCCGATGAGCGCAGCTTCGATCGGAATCGTGCCGGAGCCGGAAAACGGATCGCGAAACGGCCGGTCCGGGTGCCAGTTTGTCAGCCGGATCAGTGCAGCGGCAAGCGTTTCTTTGATCGGTGCCGGCCCTTGTGCCGCGCGATAGCCGCGTTTATGCAGCCCGGCCCCGCTTGTATCGATCGTAATCGTGGCCACGTCTTTTAATAACGCCACTTCTATTTTAAAAAGCGGGCCGTTTTCTTCAAACCAGCTCGTTCCTTTATAGCGGGACTTTAGCCGTTCAACGATTGCTTTTTTGACGATCCCCTGGCAGTCCGGGACACTGAATAGCTTTGACTTGACCGATTTTCCGGTGACGGGGAACTCGGCATCGCGCGGCAGAAAATCCTCCCAGGGAACCGCTTTTGTCCCTTCAAACAGTTCATCGAAAGTTTCCGCCTTAAATTCAGCGGCTTTGATTTTGACGCGGTCCGCGCACCTCAGCCAAAGATTGGCACGGGCAATCGCCGATTCATCCCCGGCAAATTCGATTTTCCCGTTTTCCACCGTACAGTCGTAGCCGAGTGCGCGCACTTCTTTTGCTACAAGCGCCTCGATCCCCATTGCGCTTGTCGCGATCAATTGAAAGTCAGACATTTTCCCACCATCTCTCGTCTAATATTTCTTATTGTATGGCATGCCGTACCAAATAACACGTTTTAAAAAATTATGTATAAAAAAGGCCGGGCGCCTGCTGTATATCAAAATACCGCAGCGCCGGCCCGATTCTTCCGATTCAGCCAGAATAACGTTCTGTAAGCCATGTTCTGTGCCTTTGTACTGCAAACGATGTGGCGTCATCTCGTACGAAGGCGGTAATCATCTATCTACAAGCAATACGCTTGTCTCTTTCCTCGTTCATTTCCTCAGAAAGAGTGCCTCTACCATGATTTGAGTTGCTCACTTGCGGGGTTTACCTCGTTCCACCTTTACGGTTTCCCGTAAAGCTTCGTCACTGTGGCACTTTCAAGGGTACTCCGCCATGCCGTTAAAGGTTTAGGCGTTTTCCCTGCCGTCAGCCTTGAATCAAGGCTGCCCTGGCTTATGAATTCGCCAGGCACAAACACTACGGGCATCTCAGCACCGTGCGAGCATGGACTTTCCTCAACAGCCGTTTTCAGGCTGCAGCGATTACCCGAACGTTATTCACAACGCTTATCTATTATATAAAAAGAAACCGGGACTTGCAAGCTGTAATTTTTAACGGATGTGTCAATTTCTTCCCCCTGCATTGCCATACCGGGTTCGGGCAAGCGATTGTCTGTTTTTTTATGCCGCTTCCCCGTGCCCTTTTCCACAGAAAAATTTCACACATTTTTTAGCCGGCTATTCATTTAATTTGTTGCCGAAAACATGTTTTTCAAGATTGGACAGCCGTTTTAAAATATCGAAATTCGTTGTCCCGGTCATTTGCTGTACAGGCTGCCGTTTTGCCAGTTCTTCCGCCTGCTTTTTGAGCCGGAGGTTTTCCTGCTGGAGCTCCTCAATCGTCTGATTAAACGTTTCATAATCTTTTATGATCAGATCCAAAAATTTGTCTACTTCTTCCTGCCGGTAGCCTCTGACAGCCGTTTTAAACTCTTTTTCCAAAATGTCTTTCGCCGTCAATTTAATTTGATCCGATAACATGTTTGCACCACCTTACATCTCCCAGACATAATTTCATTTTTTCAAAAACCTTTTTATTTGTCAATTGTACCACAGCTTGCCTAAAAATCTGTCTGTTCTTCTTCTATTATTGCCTGTAAATCGTAAAAGTCAATGATGCGGATGTCATACGGATGCGATTCGCTGAACTTTTTTGCAGCTTCGAACAAGTATTTCGGAGACCCTTCGCGTTCTTCGTCATACACAATCATCAGGCAGTCGCTTTTATGTAAGAAAATCCGGTTTTTATTGCGGAACTGCTGCGGGCTTTCGTACGGCCTTTTCGAGATGGCGGCAACAAAATCGGCCTGGGAAAGCACCATCTCGTAGTATGCTTTTTGTTCGTCTTTCCACTTTTCTTCCTGCCCTTCAAATGGCATTAACACAGCGAGTTTAAGTTCCGGGTATTCCGCTTGTAGATCAAAAACGGTTTCAGCGGCCCAAAGTTCGGTGCCCTGCTGCCCGGAAATGAGGACCCATTCGTACCCTTCATCGAGCAATTCCACTAACCGCCTTCTGATGGCCGTTTGGATATAGCGAATACCCGGGTGGTCCGTCCCGAATATCCCCAGTTCATACGGTTTATAACCTGTAATGGCGACAACTTTTCCCAATGCATTTCGCTCCTCGTTTTTTGTATTCCTAAAAGCAGGACGGCAAGGTTTGCCCTTGCCGTCCATTTGTCAGCAGCACTTCGGCCCGTGCGGTTTGACTGGATCAAAAAAGTTGCTGACCGTTCCCGGATCGGTTTGATTGACGTACGATTCCGTGTGCGGAAAGTAGTTTTGCTGATGAAATACATGGTGATTCACATGGGTTGTATGCGTCGGGAAAACATGCGGCACGATGACATCCTGGACGGTGTGCGTAACGCAGCATTTTGTCGGATGCACAACAGCCGGCATGATCCGCGGCGGGCAATGGTGGTGAAACATGTTCCGATCTCCTTTCATCATCAGACGTCTTTTTTCTTACACTACTAACCTATGACTCGGAAAGGGAACATGTACTAAGGAAAAAACCCAATTTGCCGTTTTAATCCACAACTCCCTCTCCCACGTCGCCCGGTGCATCGTTTTTCGACCTCTTTAACAATTCATTTTGATCAAAAACCATTTTAACGGGACTTTTGGCGGACTGCAATAAAAATGGCGGAAATCGACAAAGGACGCGCATTTTTCTCTGATCCAAAAGAAACCGACAAATCCCAACAAGGGGCGTTTCAAAATCCCGAATTCCCCGTCGAATCATGCGCTTGCCCAGGAAATAGCGGTTAAAAACCGGTTCTTTTCCCGGACATTTCCTTGCTGAAAGAGGATCTCGCCGGGATTTGGGCTTTCCGGTACAACCGTAAAAGGCGTTTTTCCGTTTCCAAACAGCATTTTTTCCATTTCCCTGAACCGAACTTGCCGTACTTTTGATAAATTTCCAGTCCCTTTTCGGCATAGCGGACGGCTTGCAAAAGGTCTTTTTTCTTGTGTTCATACAGTTTGGAAAGCTCAATGCACGCTTCGGCTCTGATCGTATCCGGCGCATTTTCGGCTAATTCCGCCCAAAGCATTCCGGCTTTCCTATATGCTTTTTGTTTTTTATACTGGAAGGCCAGACGGTGTTTGGCAGCCAGATCATTTTCGCCCGCGGCCGCTTCAAAACTTTTCACGGCGGCATCATCTTCGCCGATATATTCAAACCATTTTCCAACAAGCCGTTTTTCCTTTGCCGTCTGGTTTGGATCGGTCTCCAGAATTTGAAACGTAAGGTGGGTATACAAAGTAATGAGCGATAAAATGTCCTCTTCGTTATGGTGGATGACACCAAGCAGGCCTTCCGGATTTTTGCGCTCAACGAAATCAAAATAAATCATTGGCGCCAAATATCCCGGAATATCCTCTTCGCGTTCCACTCCTAGAATTTCACGCTCTACATTCGCTAATTTCACGGACCCGAGTTCATCTTTCCACAGCCTTTTTGCCGCGTGGTACAAGTCAAAATGGCCAAATTCAGGCAGACGCGGCACGTGGTCGCGGATAAGCGTATGGCGCGTCTTTACCTGGGGCCAGTCAAACGCCTTCCCGTTATATGTAACGAGCGCAGTGTAATCGATATTTTCCAGGAAACTGTAGTAAAGCGGCACTTCAAGCCCCGGTTCCGGAAGAATATGCTGTTTTAAAATGACATTTTCTTCGGTAAAGGAAGCATATCCGAGCAAAAAAATCGTGTTGCCCGCCCCTCCCCCGAGGCCGGTCGTTTCGGTATCGAAAAAAAACAAATCAAACGGGCTGTAGCCTTTGGCGGATAAAGGGTGCCGGACCGGCTTTTGCTGCCACAGTTTGACGGCATCAAAATAGTCGCGAAAAGCATATTTGCCGTGCTTTGTTTCAAGCGGGTAGCGGACTTCACGGATGAGGCAGTACTCGCCATCCAAATCATACAGCGAAGCGCCCGCCTTTTCCCACATTTCAAAGAAAGGAACAGAATCGGTCTGGGATGCTTCCACCCGTTCGGCAGGCTCAGGCTGGTCTCTCACGATATGGTTTTTCATCCGGTTTAATTTATCTTTTAATCCCGGCATGTTGCGCCCCTCCTTTGATCGCCCCGAGCCAGAAATCAAACAGCCGGACGGCGGCCTGTTTTGCGCCCGCGGCAGCCGTTTCTGCGCCCGTACAGGAAGGGCACCCGTCTTCGCAAGGGCAGTTTACAACCATCGCTCTTGCAGATTCCAAAATTTCCCTAGCCCCGCCATAGATTTTTTCACTCAGGCCGATGCCGCCCGGATACCGGTCATACAAAAAGATTGTTGGCTTTTCGTCATGGATCGCTTTCACCTGGGGCACGGCCTGGATATCATGGGCATCACACATGGCAAAAAGCGGCGCAATCGACTGGAGTGCGTGCGCAGCGCCGGTAAGCGCGCCTTCCAGCAAATGTTTTGGCACCGCATCTTCCCCCATGGAAAACCAAACGGCATTCGTGTGCAGTTCCATTTCCGGAAGGTGGATCGGCCCCGAGCCAATGTTTTCATGCGTGTTAAATTTAATTTTTTTGAAAATCGTCGGCATCGCCCGGACCATCACATCCCCATAGCCGATGATGGCATCCTGCAAAACGGTCTTTCGGTCTTGTTCCAGCACTTTCAGCTCCACCGCCAGATTGGCATCCGTGTAATAATCAACAGCGACTTCACGGACAAAGGCTTTTTTCTCTTCCCAGTCCAGCTTTTCAACCTGATACTGCACCGCCTGATGCAAATAAATCGCTTCTTCATGGAGCAATGTCATCGCGCTGAACTGGTCCATTTCACCGATCACGCGCACATCCGGCGCATGGGTCATATCGATAATGACGACATTTTCCTGCGACGCGGAACGAAGGCTGATATTGTGGGCCGGAAAAGCATCATTCATCCAGTACCAGGCATCCCCGCGCCGGTGGAGAATCCGTTCATCCGCTAAAAACTCGAGCACGTCCTCGATTTCAACGCCGCCAAACGTTTCCCCTTTTTTAAACGGTAGTTCGTATGCAGCGCATTTGACATGGTCGACTAAAATGACAAGATTATCAGGGTTGATGCGCGCTGTCTCCGGGGACCGGTTGAAAAAGAAGCCCGGATTACGGATGATGTACTGGTCAAGCGGGCTTGAGCCGGCAACAAGGATGACGAGCGATTCCCCCTGCCTTCTTCCTGCGCGCCCGGCCTGCTGCCAGGCGCTCGCAATTGTGCCCGGATAGCCGGTCATAATACAGACCTGGAGCTGGCCGATATCGACACCGAGCTCGAGGGCGTTCGTGCTGACAATCCCGTATATGTCCCCATTTCTTAATCCCTGCTCGATTTTCCGCCGCTCCGTTGGAAGATATCCTCCCCTGTAGCCCATGATCGACTTTTCCCCGAGTTCATCTTTTACGAGTTCCTGCAAGTATTTTAAGATGATTTCGACGCGCACACGACTTCTTGCAAAAACAATCGTCTGGATTTTGTTTTTCAAAAGTTCCCCTGCAATTTTCCGGACTTCAAGCGTGGCGCTTCTCCGGATGTTCAACGGCTTATTCACAAGCGGCGGGTTGTAAAAAAGAAAATGCTTCGTTCCACTTGGCGCGCCGTTTTGGTCAATCAGTTCCATTTTTTTTCCGGTTAGCTTTTCCGCCAGCTCTTTCGGGTTTTGGATCGTCGCGGACGTGCAAATAAAAACCGGATCGCTCCCGTAATAACGGCAAATCCGCTTTAATCTGCGCAACACATTGGCGACATGGCTGCCGAACACACCGCGGTATATATGCAGTTCGTCGATCACCACAAATCTTAGATTTTCAAAAAACGACACCCATTTTGTATGGTGGGGCAAAATGGCGGAATGCAGCATATCCGGATTGGTAATGACGATATGGCCGGCTTTGCGAACGCGCTGCCGGATATTTGAAGGCGTGTCCCCGTCATATGTATAACTGTTTACCGGCACGCCGGCTTCTTCAATGATTTCGTTTATTTCACTTTTCTGGTCCTGCGCGAGCGCTTTTGTCGGAAACATATAGAGCGCGCGTGCATCTGGGTTTTGAAGGATGGTCTCGAGCACAGGCAGATTATAACAAAGCGTTTTGCCTGATGCAGTCGGGGTAACGGCCGTAAAATCTTTTCCTGCCATGGCAAGCCGATATGCCTCTGCCTGGTGGGTATACAATGACGAAATTCCTCTTTTTTCGAGTGCCGAAAGCACAGCCGGTGTGATGCTGCCAGGAAAAGGCACCGTTACAGCCGGCTTCCCTTCAATCGTATGCCAATGGACGATCCGTTCCTGGAAAGAACGGTCCATCTGCAACTGCTCCAATATTTCCTGCAAATTCTTTTTTCTGAACATCTTTCCTCACCCCGCTATCTATTATATCGAATAGACGTTCGTTTTAAAAGCATTCTTTCACATTTTCCGCTTGGTTTTCATATTATACAGCGAAAGAGTGCTGTGCAACCATTCATTTTCTTTATCATCAATAAGAAAGGAGCCTGCCGATGTCCAATTTATCCGGCCCGGATGAAAAGCATCCTTTTTACGGGCTGATGCAAGCGATGGACCAATTTTTTCAGGAAAAACCGGTCAAACATTTTTTTGAGAATCTCGATGAATTTTTTTCTTTTGATACGATCCCGGTCCGCCTTGAAGAAAAAGATGAAGCTTATGTACTGACAGCCAAACTGCCCGGGTATGAAAAAGGCCAGATTGAGATTGAAGTTTATGATCAATATCTCACCATTAGCGCCAGGCATGAGGAAGCCGTTTCAAGTTTGGATGAAACGAAAAAAGCTTACGAAAAGAAAAGCGCATTCCGCCGGATAAGCCGGACGGTGCCCCTGCCGCCACTGGTGGACGGGGATCAGATTCAGGCAAAATTTGAAAACGGGCTGCTTGTGATTTTGATGCCGAAAGGAAAGAAAAAAAAGCTGAGGATTGAATAAGAGGCCGGGAGCGTCCCGGTTTTTTCCGTTTTTTGTCCCTTTTTTAAGCAAAACGGCCCGGAAGCCTATTTTGTAAACAGGCCCCCGAGCCCTTTGACCATCGATGATACTTGATTAATCGCATTGATCATCTGTCCGGCAGTATTGACCATTTTATTAAAATCAATGGAGCCATCCTGGGATTTGAAGGAATTCAAAAAAGATCCCCCCATTTGCGGCGGCTTTGGCGGAACAGGCTGATGCGGGTACGGATGGCCGAACCCTGCCGCACCGTGCTGGGTGTTTGGCTTTTCAGCTGCCTCGAGCGGGTTTCCGAACAAATGCATGGCAGCTTCTTCCCCGGCATGCTGGCCGCTTTGTCCGTGCATATGCCAGGCCTGACCGTACCCGCCCGGATGCTGGCCGTACGGATACGGCGCTGGGGGGTATCCATAAACATGCGGGGAATGCTGCCCGGGATATGGAAATTGCGGGTAATACGGACCGGCCCCCGGCATTACAGGATACCGTCCTATGTTTCTTGTGCGCCGGCTGCTGTAAGGATCTTGAAAAACGCGCATTGCCATCGCCTCCTGCCTGCTTCACCAATAATGTATGTGGCATCTGGCAATTGGTGATGTGTCCATATCCTTTACGATTTCTCCAATGCTTCCTGCAAGCATTGGAGAATATATTTCACCGACTGAAAATGGTCGAGCATCATTTTGCGGCTCGATGACGGGTAAAAAGCACGCACCGCAACCATTTGCAAATTTTCGGCCGTATGTTCAAGCTGGGACGGAAAAAGATGCGCCGGCCTCCGGGCTTCCACCCATGCTTTTGCGGCCGGGAGCCACCTGTCAATGGCATCCTGCAACGTATCGCAAAAAGGCTTGACTTCGCTGAAAAAATCCTTTTCCACCCCTGTTTCCTTTACTTCCTGGTACAGGTCGTAAAGCTCAAGCGTGTACGCAATCAGCTGCTCGTTTAACGCTTGTAATTGCCCTTCTTCCATTTCTGTTCACCCTTCTAACCGGATATTCTCCCTTCGCCGGGTTTTTTTACGGGAGACTTCTTTCATTTTAGGAAGTTTTTTTGTTTTCATCAATCCGCAAGCTTTCCGCCCTGTATGTTTTTCTGAATGCTTCCGCCCTTTTTTCCAAATGATCCAGCTTCATTTCTGCTTTTTTCAAATGGTACCACTGCTTTATCGACTGCTTTCTTGCTTCCTTCTCCGCCTTATGCCGGATCTCTGTCCCAATATTTTCGAGTGCCTCTTCCATTTTTTCCAGCCCGTTTAAAAATGCGGCTTTCGGTATCATTTGTTTTCCCCCTTGAATTTCATCATGCCTATTCATTCTCTGCCAGGCGGCCCGGTCCCTTCATGCCTGACAAAACTAGAAGCAATTCGGCAAAGAAAACGGGTTTCTTCATTTTGCGTTTTCTTTCGACAGCGTGCCTCCATTTTGGGCGCATTTTTCCCGGCTGCGCCAACTTTCGTGCCGGCATGTATGCAAAAGGCGGAACTGCAAACAATAAATATGCCGGAAAATCCGGTGACACCAATTTCAGGAGGTGGGTTTCCATGAAAACGAATGACAACAAAGCACAACAACAGAAAAAAGCACGGGAACAGAAAGGGTCTTTGGCAAAAGGAGATAAGAAGCTGAACGGCCCTGACCGCCCTTCCACCTAATGAAAGCAAAAAGCAAGGAAATGTTTCCTTGCTTTTTGTTTTGCCTGTTTTTAGCGAAAAAAACCGGGCAGGCCGGTTCCTTGTCCCCCGCCGGCGCAAAAGGGGCCGAAAGACTGTTTTTTTTATTACATATTCTTTGTCTGTTCTGCTATGATATAATTTAGCTTATGAGGTGAGGGAACATGGAATTGCGTTATCCAAACGGAAAAAAGTATAAAGGGAAAAAAAACAAAGCCGGACGGAAAAATGCGAACCAAATTTTATACGGCAACCGTGGGATGACACTGGAAGAGGATCTGAATGAAACCAATGCTTATTATTTGCAGGAAGGCATTGCCGTTATCCATAAAAAACCGACCCCGATCCAGATTGTCCAGGTCGATTATCAGTCACGGAGCACAGCCGTCATTAAAGAAGCCTATTTTAAACAGCCGTCCACAACCGATTACAACGGGGTGATGAACGGTAAATATATAGACTTTGAAGCAAAGGAAACGCAAAACCATACTTCTTTTCCGCTTCATAACTTCCATGAGCATCAAATCAGCCATATGAAACAGGTGGTGGCGCAAGGCGGAATTTGCTTTGTCATTCTCCGTTTTGCGAAAGAAGAAGAAATTTTTTTGCTGGAATCCCGCCATTTATTTTTTTATTGGGATAGAATGCTTGCCGGAGGGAGAAAATCGATAAAAAAAGAAGAAATTGAAGAAAACGGGCACCCTATACCGGTTGGATACCGGCCGAGAATTGATTACATCGCCGTTTTAAAACAATTGTATGCTTTATAGTTGTTGCCCGGCCGGATGATTGACGGATCCGGCAACAATATGTTTTGAATCTAAATCGGCTTTTTCAGATTTAGAAGAAAGGAATGCTGAGCATGGCAGAAAAATACCAATCCCGCGAAGAACGCCGGAAACAAATGCAGGCAAATCAACATAAAAAGAAAAGGAAAAAACCGAAAAACAAATTTTTAACATTTATAAAGCGGCTCATTCTTGTCTGCTTTCTTGTCGGGCTGGCCGGAGTCATTGCGGGAATCAGCACTTTTGCGTATTACGCAAGCAGCTCCCCGAAACTGACGAAGAAGCAGTTATCCGACCCGATTCCATCGGTGATTAAGGATAAAAGCAACAAAACAGTCGCAACGCTCGGGGCACAGAACCGGAAATATATTGATTATGAAGAGCTTCCAAAACAGATGGAAAACGCGATTCTTTCGACAGAAGATGCACGGTTCTATCAGCACCACGGGATCGACCCGATTCGGCTTGGGGGTGCGGTGGTCGCAAACTTTACCAAAGGGTTCGGATCCGAGGGGGCGAGCACCCTCACCCAGCAGGTCGTTTCCATGGCGTTAAATAATAAAAACGAAAAAACATTAAAGCGGAAGGCCCAGGAAGCGTGGCTGGCGATCCAGCTTGAGCGGAAATATACAAAGCATGAAATCCTTGAAATGTATGTCAATAAAGTCTATATGTCAGACGGTGTCTTCGGCTTTGAGACAGCCGCTGAACATTATTATGGCAAATCTTTAAGCAAATTATCACTGCCGGAAATTGCCGTACTGGCCGGCATGCCACAAAGCCCGAATAATTATAATCCGTTTGACCATCCGGATCTGACGAAGAAAAGAAGGGACATTGTCCTTTCGATGATGTACAAAAACAATAAAATTACAAAGGCAGAAATGGAAAAAGCGCAGGCCACCCCGGTTTCGGCCGGACTGGTCAAAGAAAAAGAGCGGAATACAAACGCGAACAAATATCCTGCCTTTGTCAATGAAGTCATTAAGGAAGTGCAGAAACTCGGGAACTATAATGTGTATGCCGATGGTTTAACCATTTATACAACCCTGGATTCTTCCGCACAGCAATATACGGAAAAAATCTTAAACACCAATTCGATCATCAATTATCCGGATAAAAAAATGCAGGCCGGCATTGCCCTGATCGATACGAAAACAGGCGAAATCCGTGCGCTCGGCGGCGGGCGCAATATGAAACTTGACCGTGGCTTCAACTATGCCGTTGATACGAAGCGTTCGCCGGGATCAACGATCAAACCGATTCTTGACTACGGGCCGGCGATTGAGTACTTGCACTGGTCAACCGGGCACCAATTGAACGATGTGGCAACCACTTATTCGGACGGAACGCCGATTAATGACTGGGATAACCGGTTCCTTGGCAAGATGAGCATGCGCAAGGCACTGTATTTATCACGGAATATTCCTGCCTATGAAACGTATAAAGAAGTCGGCAAGGAAAGGGCCATCCGTTTTGCAAAAAAACTCGGCCTTGATTTAAACAGCAAAGAAATCGTTGAATCTTCATCCATCGGCGGAGGGGTGCAAGTTTCACCGCTGCAGATGGCTTCCGCTTACGCCGCATTCGGCAATGAAGGCATATACAACAAGCCGCATGCCATCCGGAAAATTGTCCTGCGTGACGGGGTCACGGAAATCAAACCGCATGTCCAGTCCAAAATCGCCATGAGTGATTTTACGGCTTATATGATTACGGACGTGCTGAAAGATGTGCTGACAAAAGGCACCGGGACAACCGCCCATATTCCAGGATTGCCTGCCGCCGGTAAAACGGGCACAACGAATTTTGATAAAGATGAGCTGGCAAAATACGGGATTTTGAGTTCTTCTGTGCGGGATTCCTGGTTTGCGGGCTACACGACAAGATATTCGTTAGCTGTATGGACCGGATACGAAAGCGAGAAAGGCAAAAAATATGGCGTCACAAGGCCGTATCAAACGGTCGCGCAGCAAATTTACCGCCACTTGATGCGCTATGTATCGGAAGGCAAAGAAACGCCTGACTTTACGATGCCGAAAAGTGTCGTCAGAATGGGAAGCGAATTGTATATCCGCGGCCATATCGATACAGCGATTGATAAAAAATCCGTTACCCAGGATGCGCCGGCAAATGTTCACGCAGCGTATGATGCAAACAGCAAAAAAATTACGGTTACCTGGGATTATGAAGGATCAGGTGCAACCTTTAACGTCTCCAGCACAATAAACGGCAGCGCGGCGTCATTCGGTTCGACTTCAGGAAAATCGATCACCGTTGCCAATCCGAAAGCGGGCGCAACGTATGTCTTCAATGTCACCGCCACGGTAAATGGCGTGAAAAGCAAAGCGGCATCCGCCAGTGTAACGGTTCCGGGGGATAGCACGGACACGAAGGCGGATGATAACCAAAACAAGCAACCGGAAGACAATGCCCAAAAACAACCGGATGCAAACAATTCAAATACGAATAGCAATACCGGCACTGACACCAATCAGTCCGGCGAAAACAAAGACAACACCGGCTCAGACAAGGGAACAAACAGCGGCAATTCAAACGGCACCGGCTCGGAAAACAGCGGAAACGGCAACAGCAACAAAGATAACAACAACGGTCCAGGAAACAGTTCAGGCACTGGCCCTTCAAGCGGAAATGACAGACCGGCAAACAATGGAGCAGGCACTCATGGCAAGGGAAACAGCGGTTCAAACGGAAACCAAGGGACCAATACGAACGGCGGGAACAGTTCCAATAAAGGCGAAAACAGTTCGGGCAACACGTCCGCAAATAACAATACCGGTTCTGAATAAAAAAGCACGTGATTGATGGCTTCCTGTGCTCCCGCCGGTTCGCACCAAAAAAGCATGGAGAATCAGTTCTCCATGCTTTTTGTATTGTTATTTCTTGTTCTCTTTCTGCTTCATCCGTTTCTTCCCTTCCCTGCACAGGTCAAGAAGCGGGCAGATTTCACATTGCGGGCGCTGGGCCTTACAATGGTAGCGGCCGAAGAAGATCATCCGGTGGTGCGTGATCGACCATTCTTCTTTCGGCACTTTTTTCATTAAGGTTTGTTCCACTTCCAATACACTGTCTTTGTAGCGGCAAAAACCGAGCCGTTTGCTTACTCTCTCCACATGGGTATCGACAGCAATGGCCGGAATGCCAAAAGCAACCGACAGGACAACGTTTGCCGTTTTTCTGCCGACGCCGGGCAGTTTCATTAGTTCTTCACGTGTTTGCGGCACTTCCCGCCCGTATTCCTCGATGAGCATCCGACAAAGTTTTTGGATGTTTTTTGCTTTGTTGCGGTATAGGCCGATCGACCGGATGTCCTGCTGCAGTTCTTCAAGCGGCACGGCAATATAATCATCCGGCGTTTTATACTTTTGAAACAGATTTTTTGTCACTTTATTGACGAGCGCATCGGTGCACTGGGCGGATAATGTTACCGCGATCAGCAGCTCAAAAGGATTTGAATGATTCAATTCACAGCGGGCATCCGGAAACATTTCCCCCATTGTCTCAAGGCAATGCCGGATTTGTTTTTTTGTCAGCATTTCTCAAACTCCTGTAACTAGTTTACATAAAATTATTATTGTCACCTTTATTGTTCGAGCCAGTTATAAAACGGCACCGGATTGGTCGTTTTCGGTTTTTCTGTTTGCGGTTTTGACGATTTACGGAAATTCCTTCCATATTCACGTGCTTCATCCACCGTCCGGATTCCGTTCTTTTTCCATTCAAACAAAATGCGGTCTATGTAGCGGAAATTCAGTTTGCCGGAGATGACGGCTTCGCGCAGGGCGGCTTTGATCAGATCAGGGGATTGCCCGTCCTGGTCAATCCACATCGCCAATGTTTCGCATTCGAGCGGCGACAGCGGCCTGCCAAACTCCTGTTCAAACGTGGTGTATAAATCGGTTTCTTCGTTTACGCTTTTTTCAAGCTCGTCCTGTTTTTTCTCATAGATAAATTCATCGGCGAGTTTCGCCCACAGCGGCATGATCGAATATTTTTCATACAGGATGCCACCTTCCCCTTCCCCTTCTTCAATGGACAAAAACTGATGCTGGATTAGACGCCGCAAAATCGAAACGCACATACTTTCCGGAATGGTAAGCCTGCCTGCCAGATCTTCAGGCGTCGGAAACGCATTTCCCTCTTTTAAAAAAGAATAAACTTGCAGCAAAAGCACAAGTTCCGTTTCATTCAGGCCAAGCTGTTTGTATTTTTTCAATAAGAGCTGGGGGACGGTCAATATCCCTTCTTCCCACCAGGCAAGCAAAAGATCTTTATCCATGTTGGACACCTCAATGTAAGTATAGCAGTTTAAAAACGGCAAGGGAATTGAAAAAAACATCTGAAAAGAAAAACGGCTGCACACCGTCAATGCAGCCGTTTTTTCAATTACGGATAGATCCGGTTTAAAAGCCTCGGGAACGGAATCGTTTCGCGCACATGCTCAACGCCCGAAATCCAGGCAACCGTCCGCTCAAGGCCCAGCCCGAAGCCGGAATGCGGAACAGAACCGTATTTTCGTAAATCAAGATACCATTTGTAAGCTTCTTCCGACAGATTGAAATCCTTGATCCGTTTCAGCAACAAATCATAGTCATTGATCCGCTCGCTGCCGCCGATGATTTCCCCGTACCCTTCCGGCGCAATCAAATCGGCGCACAGCACGACTTCCGGGCGCTTAGCATCCGGCTGCATGTAAAACGGTTTGATTGCAGCCGGATAATGCGTAATGAACACCGGCTTGTCGAAACTTTCGGCAATCGCGGTTTCATGCGGCGCACCAAAATCTTCGCCCCACTTGATATCATCAAATCCTTTTTCATGGAGCAATTCAATTGCATCATCATACGTAATCCGCGGAAACGGCGCCGACACTTGTTCAAGCTTTGAAGTATCGCGGCCAAGCCGGTGCAGGTCGAGTTTGCAGTTTTCCAAAACGGACCGGACGATATAAGAGACATACTGTTCCTGTACTTTCAGGCTGTCTTCATGTTCATAAAAAGCCATTTCCGGCTCGATCATCCAAAACTCGATCAAATGGCGGCGCGTTTTCGATTTTTCGGCGCGGAACGTCGGGCCGAAAGAAAATACTTTCCCGAATGCCATTGCTGCCGCTTCCATGTAAAGCTGCCCACTTTGTGATAGATAGGCCTCTTCGTCAAAGTACTTCGTATGGAACAGCTCGGTCGTTCCTTCCGGCGCACTGCCGGTTAAAATCGGCGGGTCGATTTTCGTAAACCCGTGCGTATTGAAAAACTCATACGTCGCCCGGATGATCTCGTTCCGGATTTTCATGACGGCGTGCTGGCGGCGGGAACGGAGCCATAGATGCCTGTGGTCCATTAAAAATTCGGTCCCGTGCGCTTTTGGTGTGATCGGGTAATCTACGGCTTCATGAATGATCTCTATGCCGGTCACCTGGAGCTCGTAGCCGAACGGGGAGCGGGCATCTTCCCGGACTGTCCCGGTAACGTAAAAAGAAGTTTCCTGGCTCATCGATTTCGCCGTTTGAAAGACCTCTTCCCCGGCTTCGTTTTTTACGACAACCCCCTGGATAAAGCCTGTCCCGTCACGCAGCTCGAGAAAAGCAATTTTGCCGCTTGAACGTTTGTTGTTCAGCCAGACCCCGATCGTCACTTCCTCCCCGATATGCTGGTGTACTTCTGAAATGGTGATTTTCACGGTATTTCCCTCCAAAACAATTTCCGGCTTGTCTCCCATATGTACCGAAATCCATTATACTAAACAAAGGCGGAAAAAGGAAACAAGCCAAAGTTTCACGCTTTTTTCCGTGTTTCCACGAACTGTTTGATCCGCTTGAGCGCTTCTTCGAGATTTTCCAAAGAAGTGGCATAAGAAAGCCGGATATTGTTTTCCGCGCCGAAACCGGAACCCGGGACGACGGCAACGCGCGCTTCCTCGAGCAAAGCCTCCACAAATGCGTCAACCGTTTGAAACCCAGTCAGCTTTGCGGCTTCTTTCACATTCGGGAATAAATAAAAAGCGCCTTGCGGTTTGATGCAGGTAATCCCGTCAATTTCAATCAGCTGGTTAAAAACAGCATTGAGCCGTGCCTCGAAAGCCTGGCGCATCTCTTCCACGGTGCGTTCATCCCCGCTATATGCGGCGAGTGCCGCGAACTGGGAAGGCGTTGCCGGATTGGAAGTCGAATGGCTGGCAAGATTTGTCATCGCTTTGATGATATCCCCGTTTCCGGCCGCATAGCCGATCCGCCAGCCGGTCATGGAATGGGATTTTGAGACGCCGTTAATGATCACCGTCTGTGCTTTCAGTTCCGGTGAAATGGTGGCGATCGAGACATGCCGGCTGCCGCCGTACACCAATTTTTCGTAAATTTCGTCCGACACGATCAAAATATCGTGTTTCAGGCAGACTTCACCGAGTTTTTCAAGTTCTTCCCTTGTATACATCATGCCGGTCGGATTGCCGGGAGAGTTGAGTACAAACGCTTTTGTCCGCGGCGATATGGCTTTTTCCAGCTGCTCCGGCGTTATTTTATACTGGTTTTCTTCTTTGCCTTCTACAAAGACCGGGACGCCTTCTGCAAGCTTTACCTGCTCGGGATAGCTTACCCAGTAAGGAGACGGGATGATCACTTCATCGCCCTGGTCGAGCAGCACCTGAAACAATGTATACAAGGCGTGTTTTGCCCCGTTGGTAATGATGATTTCATTTGCTTTAAAGCCAAGCCCCTGGTCTTTTTGGAATTTTTCAATGACGGCCTCTTTCAGCGATGCCATTCCGCCGGCCGGGGTATACTTCGTCTGGCCGTCCAGCATCGACTGGTACGCGGCTTCGATAATCTCCCTCGGTGTATTAAAATCGGGTTCACCTGCGCCAAGGCCGATCACATCGATGCCTTGCGCCTTCATTGCTTTTGCCTTTGCCGTAATCGCCAACGTGGATGACGGCGTTAATGCACTTACCCTTGATGCTAGTTTCATACGATTCACCTCTCCAAACGGATCAATTGGATTTTTTTAAAAAAGGAACCTCATCATAGCCGAGGCTGTTTCCTTTTATATAAGCAACTTCCCAAATGGGAACCTGGCTTTCCATGCCGAGCCGCACAGATAAAATTTTATCCGGCTGCCTTTTCTGCACCACTTGTTTCACTGCATCCTGTTTTGAGATGCCGGTATTCAAGTCTAGGACGGTCACACGTTTCGGTTTCTTTTCAGGGATCCAAACCGCTTTTTTCTTCCCGCCTTTTCCTTTCCCCACGACAACATAATAGGTGCTTTTGCCATTGTAAAGATAAAATGCATCGGCAGCCCGGATGCCGGCTTCGCTTTTGGCAACAGCGACCGCTTTGTTGTAGGCTTCATGATACGGTTTCCGTGCTTTCCAATAAGTCTCTGCCGCAAATCCGGCTATCACGATGACCAAAATGCAAATCGAGATCAGTGCTTTTTTCATTCCGAACCCTCATTTTCCATGGCGTAAATCCTTTTAAGCAGAAATTGTCATTCATATCAGTTCCCATGCAGGCCATCCTAAGCTTAGAATCATTTCCTTCATCATTATACAGCAAAAATGAATGAAAAAATGATGCATTTGATCATTTTTCCGGTCTACCCTGTTTTGTGCTGCATTGTCGCAGCACTTTTTTTACAGCCAGCTTTCAATGACCTCAAGCGTCTCGTTCAGATCCAGGTGCCTGATGCGGACCGGCGGCAGAGACTTTGTGAACGCCGGCCCGTATGTGGCCGTTTCAATCCTCCGGTCCAGGACAAGAAAAATGCCGCGGTCATGACGCGTCCGGATAAGCCTGCCAAACCCTTGTTTGAACCTGAGCACGGCTTCAGGCAAGGCATAGGCGGAAAACGGGTTTTTCCCCTTTGCCCTGAAATAATCGGACTTTGCTTCAGTAACCGGTTCATCCGGGGGCAAAAACGGAAGGCGGGCCATCACAAGGCAGGAAAGGTCATCGCCAGGGATGTCGACCCCTTCCCAAAAGCTGCTTAAACCGAAAAGAATGGCTTTGTCAAATTTTTGAAAGCTTTTCGTTAACCTCGACCGGCTGCCGCTTGATATTCCCTGGGCGATAAACATATAATCTTCAAGCATTCCGCTTTCTTTCATCAGGTGGTACACGTTTTTCAGCAAATCAAAGGATGTAAATAAAATCATCATCCTGCCTTTTGTGGCCTCCGCAACGGCAAGCAGATAACCTGCCATTTTTTCCGCAAAGTCTTCTATACTGACGGATCCGATATCGGGAAGGTCGTTCGGGATAATAAACTGCACCTGCCTGTCGAACCGGAAAGGCGACGGAATGCGGACCGTTTTTGTGGTGTGCGCTAGCCCCGTCTCGTCCAGAAAATAGCGGAAGCTTCCGCCAACGGTCAATGTCGCGGAAGTAAGCACAACGCTCTTTTTTCGCGAAAAAAAAGCTTTTTGCAATGTTTCTCCGGCATGCACCGGCTGGCAATAAATGACAAGGCTGTTCGGGAGGGCGCGCAAATCCCCTTCCACCCAGACGACATTTTCATCCCCGCCGTTTTGGCCGGCGAAAATGGCCAGGTTGTCGCGCAAAAGGCGCCAATCTTCCAAAAAGCTGTACATTTCTTCGATAAAAGCGAGTGCCTGTTCTTTCATCTGTTTTTCGGAAAGCAACTGCGAAAGTCTTTCTTCCAAAGCCTGTGAAATCTCTTTCATGGACGCCCTGATCCGTTCCGTACAGAGCAGAACTGCGTGCCATGCTTTTTGTTTCCAATTTTCTTTTTTAATTCTTAATTTGATTTTCTGGTAACCATTTGTTTCCCGGTTCACGCGCATTACTTTTTGGGCAAGCATACCGAATAAATCATCGAGCTCAGCCTCAAGGCCCTGCAGGATTGCATCGCATTCAAACGCGTGCAGTCTGGCTTTTAGCCCATATTTTTCCATCATTTTTTCCAATTTGTAAAACAGTTGTTTTTGCTCATACAGACCAAGCCTTGCCATCATATATTTCATTTGGTTGTAACTTGCGCGTTTCCCGATCGTTTCCCGGGCCGCTTGTTCAAGGCGGTGGGCTTCATCAATGATGACGTATTGAAATCCGTCAAACACCGACTGGTCCCTTTCAAGTTCCGCGCACAGCATCGCATGGTTCGTGACGGCGATGTCAGCAGAGGCTGCGCAGGCTTTGGCGTAAAGATAAAAATCCCGCGATTTCCACGGATCTTTTTTATCCGTATGCCAGCCGTCCTGTTTAATCCGCTGCCAAAAATGTTTTCCGCCGCCAGATAAATGAAGCTCGTCAAGATCGCCGCTTTCTGTTTCGGTAAGCCAGACCAGGATTTGCATTTTGGCAAATACGGCGTCGTACTGCCGGTCCGGTTCTTTTAACGACTGTTCAAACTTAAACAAATGCAGGTAATGGCTCCTCCCCTTTAGCAACACGGTCCTGACCGGGGTTTTCAGCATCTGTTCAAGCCTTTTGATTTCCTTATTTAAAAGCTGGTGCTCAAGCGCAACAGTATACGTGCTGATTAACACCGGTTTCTGTTCCGAAATCGCTTGGAAAGCGGCCGGCACAAGATAGGCAAGGGATTTGCCGATGCCCGTGCCTGCTTCTAATGCGACATGCTCCTCAGCAGAAAAAGCTTCCCGGACATGGTCCATCATTTCAAATTGGGCGGGGCGCGCTTCCATCCCGGTACCTGAAGCCGCAAACCAGGATTCTTTTTCAACTGCATCCTGCGGGTAACGGCCAATCTCACGCGGTCCGTTATCCGGCGGGAGGATTTTCCGCTTTAATGCAATACCACGGTATACTTCCATATCCGGCGGCAAATGCTCGATATGCCGCCGTTTCTCTTCCAGTATATCCTCAAAAATGCCGGCAAGGTCGTTTTTCAAGGAATAAGAAAGCGGCACGAGTTGTTCAAGTGTGACGACAGGAAGGGACGCACACTTTTCCATGCAGGCAAGAAGCAGCTTTGCCGTCACAAAAGCATCACTGTCCGCCCGGTGCGGCCGTTCATGATAAAGAGACAAAGAATCGGCCAGATCCCCCAGTTTATAACTGTTCAAAGTTGGAAATGCAATTCTCGAAAATTCAACGGTGTCAAGGCTTGGCCCGCGAAACGGCGGAAACCCCGCAGCCTTTAATTCCTGCTGCAAAAACGGCAGGTCAAACAGCACATTGTGGGCGACAAATATGCTGTCTTCCAAAATTTCCATAATGCGCGGGGCGATCTCCGAAAATACCGGCGCTTCTTCAAGCATGCCGTTATCGATCCCGGTCAATTCCGAAATAAACGGCGGTACCGGCTTTTCGGGATTAACGAAGCTTGTAAATTGCGTTTTTATCTCCCGGCCTTCAACCACAACAGCGGAAAACTGGATGATGCGATCGCCTTTTTTTGCTGAATTTCCTGTTGTTTCAAGATCTACGACTACATAGCGCTGCATAACATCACCTGACTAAAAATAATTGCCCCGTTTCTTCCATATTGTACTATTTTAACATAAAATCGATCATTCGCCACAAGCAGATGCAGAAATTAAAAAACCGCCCTGCCGGAAAAAGCAGGTGCGGTTTTACCTTACAAAATCGTGGAAGCCGGTTCTTCCGATAACATTTTTTCAATTCGGTTTTTTGCATCAAGCAGGACAATTTTCGGATGGTGGTTTTTCATTTCTTCTTCCGTCAAAAGGGCGTACGAAATGATAATCACAATATCGCCGGGTTGTGCAAGCCGGGCGGCCGCGCCGTTCAGGCAGATGACACCGGATCCCCTTTCACCCGGGATAATGTACGTTTCAAATCGCGCCCCGTTGTAATTGTTCACTATTTGCACTTTCTCATTGGGCGCCATTCCCGCAGCATCCAGCAAATCCGCATCAATCGTGATGCTTCCGACATAGTTTAAATTCGCTTCCGTCACGGTTGCCCGGTGGATTTTTCCGTTCATCACAGTCCGCAGCAAAGCAATCTCTCCTATTCTCATGTTGTTTATTCTGCAAAAATGATATTGTCGATGAGCCGTGCTTTTTCAAATTGGACGGCGACTGCGAGGATACAGCGCCCATGTATGGCATGGACCGGTTCGAGGTCAGGATATGAATACAATTCTACGTAATCGATTTTCCCGGACAGATGCGCGGAAAGATGCGCTTTCACAAGGGAAATCACTTTTTCCGGGTTTCTCTCTCCCTGTTCAACCGCTTTGTTTGCCAATTGCAAACTTTTGTATATTTCGGGTGCTTCTTTCCGCTCCGCCTCCGATAAATAGACGTTTCTCGAACTTTTTGCAAGGCCGTCCGGTTCGCGCACGATCGGGCACGGGACAATGTCAATGGGAAAATCCAAATCGCGAACCAAATTTTCGACAACGGCCACCTGCTGGGCATCTTTCAATCCGAAATAAGCGCGGTCCGGCTGAACGAGGTGAAACAATTTCGAAAGAACCGTCGCCACGCCGTCAAAATGGCCCGGCCGCTTTCTTCCGCAAAGGACATCCGTCCCTTTTGTCACTGTCATTTGAACCGATAAAGCGCGCGGATACATTTCTTTAACAGAAGGGATAAACAATACATCAACGCCTGCTGCTTCCGCTTTATGCCGGTCCCCTTCCGCATCGCGCGGGTATCGGTCGAAATCTTCATTCGGCCCGAATTGGAGCGGGTTTACAAAAATACTCATGATGACAATATCGTTTTCTTTTCTTGCCTGCTTTGCCAGGGCGAGATGGCCTTCATGCAAGTAGCCCATCGTCGGGACAAACCCGATCGACTTGCCTTCTTTTTTATACCGGGATACAAGCGTCCGGATTTTCTGCTTCGTTTCTGCAACACTCATTACCTGCACGGTTTTCATTTTGCATGCCCCCCGTACAGTGTTGCCAGTTCTTCTTCTTTCATCGTGTACGTATGCTTTTCTTCGGGGAACGTCCGGTTTTTTACTTCCTGTACGTATTGGCGGAGCCCCGCGCGCATCACGGTATCCGCATCGGCAAATTGCTTCACAAATTTTGCCACTTTTTCGCTTCCGTATTTTACCAGGTCATGGAATACAAGGACCTGCCCGTCTACATCAAGGCCGGCCCCGATTCCGATGGTTGGAATGGAAAGTGCGGCTGTCACTTCTTCCGAAAGCTGCCGCGGGACGCATTCCAGGACGACAGCAAAAGCGCCGGCCTCCTCGCACGCTTTCGCATCTTCCAGCAGCTTTTTGGCGGCTTCCGCTGTTTTCCCTTGGACTTTATAGCCGCCGAAAATCCCGACCTTTTGCGGCGTCAGCCCGATATGAGCCATCACCGGGATGCCTGATTCCGTAAGCGCTTCAATTTGAGCCGCGACTTCTTTCCCGCCCTCCAGTTTTACGGCATGGGCACCGCCGTCCTGAATGATGCGGGCGCCGTTTTTTAATGTTTCTTCGCGGCTCAAATGGTACGACATAAACGGCATATCGGTGACGATAAAAGTGTTTTTCGCCCCGCGTTTGACCGCTTTCGTATGGTGGACCATGTCCGCCACGGTCACCGGAATGGTCGAATCATAGCCGAGCACGACCATGCCGAGTGAATCGCCGACAAGAATCATGTCAACGCCCGCTTCTTCCGCAAGCTTTGCAGAAGGATAATCATAAGCGGTCACCATTGCAATTTTTTCTTCTTGCGCCTTCATCTTCACAAAATCCGTCGTTTGTTTCATTTTCCAACACTCCTCACCTGTCATGGATTGACCGGTGCAGAGGAAACAAACAATTGGAAAAAGGAGCCCGTCACTGGACAGACGGGCTCCCTGTTGTTTCAATTGTTCATTTTGGCCCTCTGTCCCCGTCCGTTTAAGGATCAAGGCAGAATCTATTTTGTATAAAAAGCTGAATTGGTGTAGTTCCGAAATAGATACTACCCAAGTTGATTATAGCAGGAATGGCCAGATTGCGCTATATCCGGCCAAAAATTTTGTCAATTTTTTAACGTTCGATTTCAATATCTGCGGAGTAAATGGCATGCATCTGTCCGTCTTCCCCTTCAAGCTGGAGCACGCCGTCATCCGTGATGCCGACCGCACTCCCTGAAATATCCCCTTTTAACGTATGCGCCGTGATTTTTTTCCCTGCCACATTGGCATAGCTTTCCCATAAAATTTTAAGCGGCGCAAAACCGTTTTGGAGATAAATTTCCTCGTATTTTTCCAATTTCTCAAGGATGCGCTGAATGAGCAGCGCGCGTTTTACTTTTTTACCAGAAGCAAGGGAAAGGGATGTTGCGATCGATTTTAAGGGGTCCGGGAAATCGGTTTCGTTTACATTGATCCCGATCCCTGTGATCACCGCCTGGATCCGATCCGTGTCCGCTTCAAGCTCTGTCAGGATCCCTGCGCATTTTTTTCCGCCGATTAACAGGTCATTCGGCCATTTGATCTCCGGCACAATCCCCGCTGTTTCTTCGATTGCCTGTGCGACCGCAACGGCGGCAATGAGCGTAAACGGGGGCGCCATTTGCGGCGGAAGATCCGGCCGCAGGACAATACTCATCCAGATACCGGTATATTTAGGGGAATACCAGGACCGCCTGAGCCTGCCCCTTCCTCCCGTCTGCTGCTCTGCAATCACAAGCGTGCCATCAGGACAGCCTTCCTGTACGAGCTGGTGCGCAAGCCGCTGGGTAGAATCGATCGTTTCCCGGTAATGAATGTTTCTTGCAAGCCGTTTTGTCCCGAGCCCGTACCGGATTTCATTTTCCGTCACTTTGTCGCCCGTTCCTTTAATCCGGTAGCCTTTTTTCCGAACCGCTTCCAATTCAAAACCTTCTTTGCGCAGCTCTTCCATATGCTTCCAAACCGCCGCCCGCGAGCAGTTCAGCTTTTTCGCCAGCGTTTCTCCCGATACAAAGCCGTCCCCAGCTTCCGTCAGCAATTCTATTATTTTTTCTCTTGTGGATATTTGCACAAAACCCACCTCCGGATTGCCTCATATTGGTTTTCGATTTCGCCGTTTATCAGCGCTTTTTCAATCTCACGGAGCATTTCTTTCAGCCACGGGCCGCCTTTTTTCGAAAAAAGCGCCATCAGCTTTTTCCCGTCGATTGCCAGCTCGCTGCGGTTTTTCACCGGCAATTTCCGGAACGCCTGCCGGAGAGCGGAAATGCGGGGCGCCGGGTTTTCGCGGTGAAAAGCACAGAAAACCGCTTCAGCATCCAATGCCGTTTGTTCGCCGGCATCGTAGAGCATAAGCGGATCCCACTTTCGCCCGGCGCGCATCCTGAAAAAGCTGAGCGTACGCACGATGGCTTTCCGTTTTTCATTCGGCAGTTTCCATTTTCGCAAAAAAGCGTTGGCATCTTCCGGGTTCGCGGCGGCAACAAGGTACACCCAAAGCTGCTGTTCTGTCAATTCGTTTAACACCGGGTGCAGGGCGGAAAAAAGCTGTGCTTCCCTGCCGCAAAGGCCGGGCAGAAACCCGAGCAGCCCGGTTTCTTGAAGCAGTTGCAGCGCTTCATACGGATGCTCTCCTTCCAGCAATTTGATAAATTCCTGGGTAATCCGCTCAACGGCAATATGCCGGATAAGCGGTGCATGGCGCTTGATGGCCTGTTTCGTCCCGGGTTCAATACCAAAACCGAGCTGACTTGTAAACCGGGCGGCCCGCATCATCCGGAGCGCGTCTTCCCGGAATCTTTCTTCAGGGGATCCGACCGTTTCAATCCGCTTCATCCGGATGGCTTCACTGCCTCTAAACGGATCAATCAGTTTCCCGTTTTTATCCATCGCCATCGCATTCATCGTGAAGTCGCGCCGTTTTAAATCTTCAAGCAATGAGTCCACATATTCAACCGATTCCGGACGCCGGTAATCTTTATAGGCCGACTCGGTCCGGAACGTCGTGATCTCGTACTGGTTTCCTTTATATAATACAAGCACTGTTCCATGTTCAATGCCGATGTCAACAGTATGTTTAAAAAGCGCCTTTACCTCTTCCGGTTTCGCCGAGGTGGCAATATCGACATCGTGCACCGGCCGCCCGAGCAGGCTATCGCGGATCGAGCCCCCGACAAAAAAAGCTTTGAACCCTGCGTCTTCAAGCGTCCGGATAATGGGAAGCGCCGTCTGAAATGGCGGGAGCATGTCCATCAACCTCATTTACCGTTTGTTCATATATTTGTTCGTATTGTTTCAAAATGTTGCGGGAATAAAATTTCTCTTTTACCGTCTTTTCGCACGCTTTCGAAAATGCAGCATAAAGGCCTGGATCCTCAAGCAGCCGGACGGCTTTTCGGGCAACGTCGCTCACATCACCCAACGCGCACAAATAGCCGTTCACCCCGTCTGTGATGACTTCCGGAATGCCGCCGACCCGGGTGCCAATGCACGGGACACCGCACGCCATCGCTTCAAGCGCAACAAGGCCGAAACTTTCCTTTTCCGATAAAAGCAGCATCAGGTCGCTGATTGCGTACAACTCCTCGAGCCGGTCCTGCTTTCCTAAAAACAAGACATCTTTTTCTATACCGAATTGGGCAACGAGCCGGGAGACGACAGTCATTTCCGGCCCGTCGCCGACAAGGAGCAGTTTCGCCGGCATTTGTGCCCGCACTTTCGCAAAAGCCTTGACGACATCGGGCACGCGCTTTACCGCCCGGAAATTGGAAACGTGAATCAGCACTTTTTCCTTTTCCGAAATGCCGTAATCCTGTTTTAAATGGCCTGCCTCCCTTTTCCGGTATACGCGTTCATCGACAAAATTATAAACCGTCGAAATGTTTTTCTGCGGCCGGATCAAATCGTACGTTTGCCGGACGAGCGCTTCAGAAACGGCCGTTACTGCATCCGACTGTTCAATCCCGAACCGGATGGCGGAAACAAGCGACGGGTCATACCCGAGCACAGTGATGTCCGTGCCATGCAGGGTGGTCACGATTTTCATCCGGGTGCCGGCCATCATTTTGCCGAGAATGGCGCAGATGGCGTGTGGAATTGCATAATGGACATGGAGCACATCCAGCTTTTCCCTTTCCGCCACTTCTGCGATCTTAGAGGCAAGTGCAATATCATAAGGCGGATATTGAAAGACGGCGTACTGGTTCACTTCCACCTGATGGGTATAAATATTCGGGTACATTTTATTGAGCCGGAACGGGACACTCGAGGTAATAAAATGGATCTCATGGCCGTTTTCGGCAAGCAGCTGGCCAAGTTCCGTTGCAATGACGCCGGATCCGCCTACGGTCGGATAGCACGTAATCCCGATTTTTAACTTTTTCATAAGTCGAGCACATCCAAATTCACAAGAACCGGTTTTTTGCTTAAAAACCCTTCTGCATATTTCACCCCGAGCTCTTTCCCGAACATCCTCTCGCGCGCAGTGACCGCTTCAATATAGCCATCCGTAAGCGGGGTATGGACACTTCTTTCCCGAATCGAAAACTGGCTTTCATAGGCATGGAGACTCTCAAGTTTTTTGTCCATAAAGTTGGTGACATCGACGACAAAATCGGGCGGATGAAAACCGTTTACCATATAAAAATAAAGATGTTTCGGTTTATGGGAAGGAAGATCCGGTTCAGAACGGTATTTCCTGATGCCGGCCGAAAAAAAGGCTTCCTCTGTAAGCCTGCCGCAGTTACCGTGATCGGGATGGCGGTCTTCATGAAAAGGCGCAAACACGACATCCGGCTGAAACTTCCGGATGACACCGGTAATCGCGCGGATAGCGTCCGCTTGCATAAAAAGGCCGCGGTCCGGCAATTTCAGCGTTACTCTTTCTCTAACCCCGAGGCAAGCTGCCGATTTTTGTGCCTCTTTTTTGCGGTTTTCAACCGTCCCGTTCGAAGACAGCTCCGCTTCTGTCAAATCGCATATCGCAATTTTTTTCCCCATCGATGCCCATTTGGCAATGGATGCCGCCATGCCGATTTCGACATCGTCGGCATGGGCCCCGAAAGCGAGAATATCCACCTTGCCGGCCATTTCCTTTCCTCCTTCCGGTTAATCCAAAATATTTTCGAGCCCGTAAACAAATGTATTGAGGTTCATCACCGTTTCAACGGCTACTTTCACCCCTGACATGAAAGATGCGCGATCCATCGAGTCATGACGGATCGTAAGCAGCTGGCCGTCCCCGCCGAACAGCACTTCCTGGTGGGCGACAAGGCCGGGCAGGCGGACGCTGTGGATATGCATGCCTTCAAAATCCGCGCCCCTTGCACCTTGTAATGTTTCTTTTTCATCCGGATGCCCCTGCGTTTTTTTTCTTCTTGCTTTCGAGATCATTTGCGCCGTTTTTACGCTCGTACCGGACGGGGCATCTTTTTTCCGGTCATGGTGCAGCTCGATGATTTCCACATCCGGAAAATATTTCGCCGCCATTTGCGCAAATTTCATCATCAGCACTGCCCCGATTGCAAAATTCGGTGCAATGATACAGCCGATTCCTTTTTGTGCGGAAACAGCCTTCAGTTCTTCCAGTTCCGCATCGGTAAACCCGGTCGTCCCGACAACCGGACGGACACCATGTGCGAGAGCCGTTTTCGCATGGAGGAACCCTGCTTTCGGCACCGTCAAATCAATCCATACATCCGCCGGGCAGTTTTCAAGGCATGCTTCCGGGTCGGTATACACCCGGACCGGCTCGCCGTTATAATCGGATACATCATTGAACAGTTTGCCGTCAAAAGTCCTGTCCACTACGCCAACGAGTTTAAAATGTTCCGTCCGCTCGATCAGCCGCACCGCCTCGCTCCCCATTTTCCCGCGGGCCCCGGCAACAATAATCCGAATATCATCCATGTTTCATTACTCCTCCTGCTCTTTTCGCGTCCATCTGTCTTTATCACGCGTGTTAAATTTCTGCAAAACCATTGTATGGGCTTCCTGTAAATCAATATGTAAAGCATTTGCCATGCAAATGACGACAAACAGCAAATCGCCGAGCTCTTCTGCTACGGTTTTCGGCTTCTCATCCGGTTTTTTCGGTTTTTCCCCGTAATAATGATTGATTTCGCGCGCCAGCTCCCCAAGTTCTTCCGTCAGCCTTGCTGTAAGCGCAAGCGGACTGAAGTACCCTTCTTTAAACTGGCTGATATAATCATCGACTTCTTTTTGCATTTGCCGGATCGATTTGTTTTCTGCCATTTTCATCCCCCAATCCTGTAATCCTCTTCCATGTTAGCCAAAAACGGCAGATTTTACAAATCATATATTTGCTTTTCTCTCTGCCTGATTGCCCTTTTGTACCGCTTTCGCTATAATGGGAACGCCGGATATATACCGGGGAAGGAGGATACGGATTATGCTGAAAATGAAAAACATCTTTTTTATCCTGCTCGGCTCTTGCATCTTTGCCTTTGGCATTGTCCATTTTAATATCCAGAACCATCTGGCGGAAGGCGGTTTTACCGGAATTACGCTGCTGCTTTACTATTTATTTCACATCAACCCCTCTTACTCCAATCTGATTTTGAATATCCCCGTATTTTTTGTCGGATGGAAGCTGCTTGGAAAAAAATCGTTTTACTATACACTGGTCGGGACGGTCGGCTCCTCTCTTTTTTTATGGATATTTGAAAAGAAACATTTCCATATTCCGCTTCGCGATGATATGTTTCTTGCGGCGCTGTTTGCCGGGGTATTTATCGGCATCGGGCTCGGGATTATTTTCCGCTACGGGGGGACATCGGGAGGCGTCGATATCATTGCCAGGCTCGTATTTAAATATAAAGGCGTGGCAATGGGCAGGACCATGTTCATGTTCGACGCATGCGTGATTACGCTGTCGCTTATCACCTACCTGCATTACCGGGAAGCGATGTACACGCTCGTTGCCGTTTTTGTCGGCTCGCGAGTTGTCGATTTTCTGCAGGAAGGGGCCTATACGGCAAGAGGCGCTTTTATCATTTCGGACAAGCATGATGAAATTGCCGAGAAAATTATGAAGCAGATGGACCGCGGCGTTACGGTTTTTCGCGGGCACGGTATGTTCACGAAACAGGACCGGGATGTGCTGTACTGTGTCGTCGGAAAACATGAGGTGTCCCGTTTAAAAGGCATTATCCATTCCGTTGACCCCCATGCCTTTGTGTCGATGATGGAGGTCCATGATGTGCTCGGGGAAGGCTTTACACTCGATGAGAACAAACAGCCGATTGAAGATTAAAAAAGAGCTGCCGCGGCAGCTCTTTTTTAAATCTGTTTTTCAAAATGCAGGCGTTTGTTGATCAGGTAGATGACCGGCATACCAATCAGCATCACAGCAAGTTCACCGATCCCTGCCGTCAGCCAGCCGAAAAAGAAAGGCACGCCGTTAAACCATTGCATTTCCCATGCGATAATAAACATGGAGGCCGTAAAAGCAATGGAATTAAGGATCATCTGCCCCCAGACGCCCTTTATAAACCGTGCGGATAAAATGGTAATCGCAAGCGCAAGGACGGACTGACCCGTGCCGATGAACATATCATACTTGATCGGCGAGAAAAACAAGTTTGAGAGAAAAACGCCTAATACAATGCCAATCATATACTTCTTGTTAAACACAACGAGATGGTTAAAAATTTCAGAAACACGGAACTGGATGTTCATAAACGCAAGCGGCTGAATAAAAAATGTCACCGCAATATACAGCGCGGCGACAATCCCGTTGACGACGAGTGTTTTCAGTTTCATATGCATCTCTCCTTAGTTTTTTTACGTGGGATGGTTTCGAACCACGGGTTGGAAACAACCAAACTTCTTTATTATAATGCAAACTAGAACATGCAGCAAGACAAAAAAAGCTTTCCGGGTTGCCGATTCACCCCGGAAAGCTTTTCGTACTGTTAATTATTGTTGTTATTGCCGTTTAAGTTGGTAAAGATGAGGATTAAACGCAGCAGTTCAATGACCGCAACAGCCGCGGCAGCCACATATGTGAGCGCGGCAGCCGATAACACTTTGCGCGCTTCCCTTTCTTCCCCGCCGCGGACAATGCCGAGCGATGTGACTTGTGCAAGCGCACGGGACGATGCATTGAATTCAACCGGCAATGTCACAAGCTGAAACAACACGGCAAGCCCCATGAGAATGATCCCGAGCAGGAACATGCCTGTCGCATGCGTGAACATCCCGATCAAAATAAAAATCCAAGAGGCATTGCTGCCGATATTCGCCACAGGCACGAGGCGGTGACGGAAACGGAGCGGCCCGTAATTGACTTTATCCTGAATGGCGTGTCCGCATTCGTGCGCCGCAACAGCAGCCCCCGCAATCGAACGCCCGTGGTAGTTGGCAGTCGACAAATTGACCGTTTTGTTAATCGGATTGTAATGGTCGCTTAGAAAGCCGCTGTGTTCCAGCACTTTCACATGGTATAAGCCATTTTCGTCCAAGATCATCCTTGCCACCTCGGCGCCTGTCATGCCGGATGCATTTGCGACCTTTTCATACTTGCTGTATGTGTTTTTTACCTTCAGCTGGGCCCAGATCGGAATGATTGCCAAAATGAGATAGTAAATCAAAAACGACATTTGCCACCCTCCATACCCTCCATGGTAATCTTACCTTTATTGTATCCGAATAAGGTCAAAAGGTCAATCCATATGATCGGTCTCGTGACGCTCTTCTTTTTGCCCTTTGTATTTTCTCCATCCGACATACGATAAAGTAAGAATGATGATGCTGCCGGTGGAAATCATAATCCACCAGAGGGAGGGGTCGGCTTCATCTTCCTTCATGGCTTCAAACAGCTGCTTCAAATCTGTCCGGAGCGCCTCCAGTTCCTTTTTTCCGGACCCGCTGCCTGCCACCTTGTCCCGATAACGATCAATATAAGCGATTTTCGAATCGAGCCGCTGTATTTTTTCAACCGGCAGATCCACTCTTAAACTCGGCTCGATCACTGCATATTGTTTGAGGAACAGGTTTAATTTTTCGTTGTACGTTTCGCGCTTCCCTGTTGCGGCTGCTTTTTGCACCTCTGTAAATGAAGACATCACCGGCCCTTCCATCTGCGTCCAGAGCGGCTGATACTTCGATTGGATCGCATCCACCACGAGCCGGAATGACGTGCAGGCATCCACTTTCTCCTCAGGCTCTGCGCTTACTTTCGTCAACGCCTTTACCGCTTCATCATGGGTGACGGTCAAAACTCTCAATTCATCCATCGTTAAACGTTTATTTTTAAACGATTGCCTGGAAAATGTTTTCGAAAATTCATTCAGCACATTTTTTGCTTCTGCATATTGCCCGTTTTTCGCCAGCTGCAATGCCTCGTCGCTTAGGTCATTTAAATGTGCCAAAGCATCATCCGAACCTTTTGCAAAACTTTTTCCGGCAAAACTTAACATGAACACACAAAGAAGGATCACTACTTTTCTCCTCATCCTTGTCCCCCCTCATACTGTTACTAACTTATGAAGGGAGGGACAAGAGTAGACCATAAAAACAGCCCGGCGTCCATTTCGGGGATTCCTGCTTTCTGCCGACGGAAAAAGCGATTTAAAGTTCGAGGCGGAGCCGCCTTTTGTGCACGGCAAACCGGTATGCAAGCAAAAGAGAAAGGATGCTCAGCCAAAAGGTAAAATAGCCGATTTCACGGATATACCGGTATACATCTTCGTACCGGGGAAACTGCATAAAAACGTAGTCAATAATATCATTGTGCAAAGTCCATACCGCCGCAACCAAAAGATGCTTCCATTTGAATTGGTAAAGCGGCGCATACAATATTCCCTCTATCGCCATTGCCAAATGGGAAGCCATCAGCATATATCCCTGCCATGGCAATGAGCCGTTTACGATCAGTACGAGAAGGTTCATCGCAACCGCCCAAATCCCGTATTTAAAAAGCGTCACCATTGCAAGTGCCTCCACATACGGCCAGTGTTTCCGCCATAAAAAGGCAAGCAGCACAAACAGAAAGAACAGGCTTGCGGTCGGGCTGTCCGGGACAAACAGCCAAAACGCAGGCGGCGTATCGCGAAGCTGCCACCCGTACCAAATGTAACCATAAATGGTCCCTGCAGCATTGGCTAAAAAAAGCATCCAAAGGACACGCCTGTCTGCCAGCGCCGCATACAATGCCGGTCCATTCATCGTCTTCCCCCATTTCAAAAAAGATAGATTCATTTTAACAAAACAGACAGCACGAAAAAAGCCGGCTTTTGCCGGCTTTTTTGCTTTTATTTCGATTTTAGCCCGGCGATATAATCCGCCAGTTTTTTCAAATCCTGATCCGAGCCTTTAAATTGGTTAGGCGGCATTTTCCCCTTGCCTTTTTTGGCGATTTTTGCGATTTCATCCGCACTTAAGCCTGTGCCGACTAAAGAAGGGGCTGCCGCACTGCCCTGGAGATTTTCCCCATGGCACGTCACACACGTCTGCTTGGCAAATATTTTATAGCCTTCTGCGTTTTTGTCAATGGCAACCTGTTTCACGATTTTCCCCTGCTCTTTCGCTTTTTTCCAATCGTGGTGTGCCGCCGCTTCCCATGTCAGGTAGAATATTGCACAAACCGCGAGCAGCATAAACCCGGTTGCAAGGGGCCTGTCAAGCGGCCGCCGCTTAGGGCCGCGGTCAATAAACGGTGCCAACAGCAGTGCAAGAAAAGCAACGCCCGGGATCGCGAGCCCGATCACCTGGTACGGGCCGGAAGAATAAGTATACTTTAATAGTTCATACAGGAATAGAAAATACCAGTCCGGCATCGGAATATAACTCGTATCCGTCGGATCCGCAATTCGTTCAAGCGGCGACGGGTGTGCGGCAGTGAGACATAAAAAGCCGACGAGAAAAACAGCGCCGACGAGCCACTCTTTCAGCAAAAAGTTCGGCCAAAAAGCTTCCGTTTTACCGGGATACTCCGAGTAATCCTTAGGAATATTCGGTTTGCGGTCCGCATTAATTCTGGAATCACCAACAAATCTCATTCCTTTTCCGCGATGCATCCTTCCCCCTCCTTTTGCCCGTTATGGATACTTATTCATTACAGCGGTCCGGAAATTCCCTGCTTGCGGATCATCAAAAAATGGGCTGCCAAAAGCAGCATCAGCACCGCTGGCAGGAAAAAGACATGGATGGCAAAAAATCTCGTCAGCGTCTGGGCACCGACAATATCCGGATGGCCGGCCAAAAGCGTTTTAATATACGGCCCGATAAACGGCACCGAATCCGCAATCTGCAGGCTGACTTTTGTCGCAAAAAGCGCTTTCATATCCCACGGAAGCAAATAACCGGTGAGGCCGAGCCCGAGCATGACGAAAAAGATGAGCACGCCGACAATCCAGTTCAGCTCGCGCGGCTTCTTGTATGCGCCCTGGAAAAACACCCGCAGCGTATGTAAAAACATCATGACGATGACGAGGCTTGCCCCCCAGTGGTGCATTCCTCTCACAATCTGGCCGTATGCCACATCATGCTGCAAATAATAGACAGAGTGCCAGGCATTTTTAATATCCGGAACATAGTACATCGTTAAAAACATACCCGACAGAATCTGGATGGCTGTTATAAAAAAAGTGAGCCCCCCAAAACAATAGACAAAAGCGGAAAAATGGTGCGCCGGGTTGACATGCTCCGGCACTTCATGGTCAGCAATATCCCGCCAAAGCGGCGTAATATCAAGGCGCTCGTCGACCCAGTCATACAATTTGCTAAGCATCTCTTCCCCCTCACTTCACATATGGATTTTTCTGCGGTTTGCCCAGGTACAGATAGCCGCCCTTTGTTTTGACAGGGTATGCATCCAAAGGCGCGGAAGGTGGTGTTCCCGGTATGTTTTTCCCGTTTTTCTCATACCGTCCGCCGTGGCAGGGGCAAAAAAACTGATTCGGATGCGCTTTGTTCGTATTCCAGTTCACGGTACAGCCAAGATGTTTGCAAACCGGTGAAAGCGCCACAATATCGCCTTTACTGTCTTTATACACCCAGGCCGTCTGGGTGACATCCGACTTATACCAGCCGTCCGTCTGTTCGTATTTAAAATCGACACGCACCGGTTCGCTCTTAATATCAGAAACTTTCAATTTGGTTGGATGAAAGTCGCCGGCTGCTTCCGCCTCGAGCACCGGGTCGACGGCAAAACGGAGCATCGGCATCAGCGCACCCGCAGCCATAAATCCGCCTACGCCCATCAGCGTGTAATTTAAAAACTGCCTCCTTGACACCGGATCTTTTTTGCTCAACCTGTTCCCCCCCTTACAGAACTGTTGGTTTCCTAATATTTTCAAGATGTAGCAAATACACTCTTATGATAAAACAAAGATATTTGCCGGTCAATGAATATTGTCTATTTTATGTCAAGTATCTTTCTACTCGAAATAAACTGATATTTTAATATAACTTTTTCAGTTTTCTCCCCATGACCGGACAATAATGGAGATAAGCTGTTTTACCTGTTCATCTACAATGGCATCCTGCTGTTTTTGTTCCATATGTTCAAGTGGGACAGCCGGTAGCCAGACCACATTTCCGTTCAGTTCGGCCTGAAGCCTTTGCCAGCCGGGATCGCTGGTCAAATAAAAAATATGCCGGAACCCGCTTTCAGTCAATTCGGCTTCCCATGACTTGATGGCAGGCCCCGCACTGTCCGGGATCGTCTGCTGCAAATAAGGGAAAGCGGGCAGCAAAACAATCCGGCCTTTAAATTGCGACTCGAGGCAGCCTGCGATCATCTGGATCCATTCATATCCGGAAGCGAGCTGTCGGATATGGTCTCCGAATGAAACCGGGACAAGCGGCAGGACTGCCGTGTCAATAAAGTAACGTTCCTGTTGATACAATTCCATGTCTTTTGCACGCCAGCGCACAGATGATACCCCTTTCATTTTCCCCGCGGGCAGAAACCGGAAAGATTAATCATCCAGTTTTTTCATCTCCCCGCTTAATTCGACAAAACGGCCGTAATCTTTCTCATCGAGCGCTTTGTCGATTTCTTCCCGCAGTTTATTCCGTTTAAAGTCTTTCATGCTTTTTTCCAATAATTTTTCCGCCATTTGCCGGTCTGTCTCGTTTATATGGAGATCTTTCGGCATATACGGGTTTTCTTCAAGCACAGCCGCATACTGGTACGATAAATGGGATTTTTTGAAATTGAGCTGGATATAAATGTCTTCCTCACGGTTCAGCCGGATATCATGGAAAGACTTTTCCGCATCCGTTGTCATAATATTATCTTTATAAAAGCGGAACGGCACATTGTCCACGCAATGCGTCGACATGATAATGCCGCGCGGGCAAAGATGCGCTTCCTCGACGAAATGGACTTTTTCCATCAGCTGGTCGTGGCTCATTAAATAATTCAAAATCCAGACTGACTCCCGTCTTTTTAATTGGTAATGATTTAAAAACCAACGGATAAACTCCTTTTTCTCGTTGATTGAAACAGGGGTGAGAGCCATCGTAATCCCTCCTCTGCAAATTGAATGGCCGTGTTTACAGCGGGCAGCTTTTTTGATAAAACATTGGTTTACACCTTCATTATACCTTTTCCCGTCTAAACCGCCTACGAAAAAGTCCGGCAACGATGGCCGCAATTAATTTCCGTCTTCAAGCCTTTCAAGAAGTGCAATCCATTCATCATTTGCCGGATCTTCGCGCAAAAGCTTTTGGAAAATGCCGTAAGCCTCTTTCCTTCTCCCTTCTTCAATCAGGAAATAACCGTAATCCTCCAGAAACACCGTGTCGTTTTGTAAATCATTATATGCATATCCATAATACTTTAATGCCTGAGAATATTCTTCCAAATGCTTAAGCGATATGGCCAGATCCCAGTAAAGCCGAGGGTCGGTATCCCCTTCTTTTTCCATGCTGAGGGCCCGGTCACGGACTTCTTCGTACCGCTCCTTTTGAAGCAGCAGCTCGTTGTAGGAAAGGGCCGCATCCAAATAGCCGGGATCCAGTTCCAGCGCTTTTTTAAAATAATTTTCCGCTTTTTCCTCATCGCCTGCTTTTGTAGCCATTTTTCCAGCAAAATGATAAAGTTCTTTATCATACTCGTCTTCTTTTATGCCCTTTTCAGCAGCAGCAAGCGCTTCTTCCGGCATTTGTTCGTGCTCATATGCACGGCCAAGATACAGGTAAAGCGGATGGTAGCCGGGATCCGTTTCCCGCAATTCTTCAAACAGCTCTATCGCTTTTTCATAAAATCCTGCCTGGTACGCGGTTAAGGCATATCCAAATAATGTGTTCGCCTCAAAGCGGCCTTCCATCGCATGCTCATATTGGTGCAAGGCCTCTTCAAACGCGCCCGCTGCGCTCAGCACTTCTGCAAGGCGCCCGTGGATGTTTGTATCCGCAAATGTATCGATCCCTTTGCCCAAAAGCCACTCATATTCACGGGAAGCTTCCGCATATCGGGCACAGGAAGCGTAAAACTCGGCAAGCGCAAAATGGATGACAGGTTCTTCCGGCAAAAGCGATGCAGCTTCCATCAGTTTGTTTTCGCTGACCTCATACAGGCCCTGCATTTGATACAAATCCGCAAGCAAAAGCAGTGCACGCGGGTAATCGGGGTTCGTCTCCGGAATGCGGTCGAGGTATAATATGGCTTCTTCTTCATTGTCCATATCAATAAGCGTTTCCGCCATTAAGATCACAAGCTCGCCGTCATCCGGATAAGACGCAAGCAAATCTTTATATAATTGCTGTGCTTCATTCAGAAAACCGAGGCCCTCAAGTTGCCCGGCAAGCGCATATTTCTCTTCGTCCGTGCCGAGCGCGAGAAAATCTTCAAATGTTTTTTTCGCCTCCTCGAGCCGGCCTTCTTCCAAATGATCCAACAATTGTTCCATTAAGCTCATGAAAATCTTCCTTTAATCTTTGATGTGTTTCCTTTTGCTGAACCTTTTGCAACGTTAGCCGCGGGATTTTTGCAAAGCCAGAATCTTGCAAAGCCAAAATCCCCGGTTGCCGCTAAAAGCGCTCCCCCGGTCCCCTGGTAAAATGGCAATCGCCCTTTCCCTGGAGCCCACTTGCCTGCAGGAAAAACCGCGGGTGGCCTTTGGCTAAATCATAATGAATTTTGAAGGCCAGGGCAAATCATTTGCCTTTCCGGGTTCCCTGTTTAAGTATTTCTCCGCCGTGCATGAAAATCCCTTTTTTTCACAGCAAAAATAAAGCGGGGCACGGGATTTTGAATTTCCGCACCCCGCTTTTCCACGGGCATCATGATCAAGCTGTTCTCTGTTATCCTGAAAACAGGCGCCGGCTGATTTTCATTCTTTTGCTGGTGCCTGTTTTCAATAGGCGTCTAAAGCCGTTACAGAACGGATTTCAGATCATCAAAAAACTGCGGGTATGATACGGCGATTGCTTCCGCCCCTTTCAGGCAGACAGCATCCTTTGCCACAAGTGATGCAACGGCAAGCATCATCCCGATTCTATGATCCCCGTGGCTTTCCACCGTCCCGCCTGAAAGCCGGCAAGGGCCTTCAATGATCATGCCATCCGCTGTCGCTTCAATATGGGCGCCCAGTTTCTTTAATTCCCGGACAACCGTGTCAATCCGGTTTGTCTCTTTCACTTTCAGTTCTGCGGCATCTTTTATGACCGTCCTGCCTTCCGCCTGTGTAGCAAGAAGGGCAATGATTGGAATTTCATCAATGAGGCGCGGAATCAGCCCGCCGCCGATTTCAACGCCTTGTAAAGCAGCCGGACGGATCACCAACGTGCCTGTTTGCTCGCCGTCAGATGGGGCATGTGTTTCGATCACTTCCATATCCGCGCCCATTTGCTTTAAAACGTCAATGATCCCGGCACGGGTCGGATTGAGCCCGACATCCGGCAAGACGATTTCACTCCCGGGCACGAGCGAAGCAGCAGCCATAAAAAAGGCGGCGGATGAGATATCGCCGGGCACAACGATCTCCGTGCCATGGAAAACCGTGCCGCCCCGGACGGAAATCGTTCTCCCTTCCGTCCTGACCTCGCCGCCAAATGCCCGGATCATTCGTTCAGTATGGTCGCGGGTGGGCTGCGGCTCATGCACGATTGTAGTGCCGTCTGCCTGAAGACCGGCTAAAAGAAGCGCGGATTTTACCTGCGCGCTTGCAACAGGCAGCCGGTATTCGATTCCCTGAAGCGCCCCGCCCCTTATAGAAAGAGGGGTGAAATTGCCGCCCCTTCTTCCGTCAATGTGCGCGCCCATTTCGCAAAGCGGTTTTGTGACGCGCTGCATTGGGCGCTTTGCAATCGATTCGTCGCCGGCAATGACCGAATGGAAGGGCCGGCCGGCAAGAAGACCGAGCATCAGGCGGGTCGTCGTACCGGAGTTTCCGGTATCGAGCACCGTTTCCGGCTCCGCCAAACCGTCCCATCCTTTTCCAGCAATCACCACCCGGGTGCCATCCCGTTCGATCGGCACGCTCATTTGCTGAAAACAATGAATGGTGCTCAAACAGTCGGCGCCGGGGAGAAAATTTTCTACCATCGTTTTTCCCCTGGCGACAGCGGCAAACATAACCGACCGGTGGGAAATCGATTTATCCCCCGGAACTTTAATCGTACCTTTTAACCCTGTTTGCGCGGGTGCCAATTTTTCCATTGCAGCCACCACCTTCTATTGGATATAGACTTCATGCGGGGTTTCTTTTTTTAAAAGATTCATGGCTAGATCGCGGTCGTTTTCCGAGCGAAAACTGATCCGGAGCACGCCGTATATATCTTCCCGCGCCTCAAGGATGCGGATATTCGTAATAGAGATTCCTTTTTCCGCCAGTTTATTGGTAATTTGAGAAACAACCCCCGGGACATCCGGAATATCGACAAATAAATCGTAAAAAGACGGGATTGCGCCCGATCCGCTGATTGGAAGGCAGTCGCGGTATTGTTTCGCTTCCGCATAAAAGCGGTGGAGAAGCTCATACTTGTTGTCTGCAAGCGCCTTTTTCACTTCCTGAAGATTTTTCGCCCATCTATCCAAAAGCCTGATCAGGTTTTCCCTGTTACCGCAAGAGATGTCCGCCCACATTTGCGGGCTTGAGGAGGCAATCCGTGTAATATCACGGAAACCTCCGGCAGCAAGCCTTTTTAAAAGGGGATATTCCGCATCTGCATCTTTCACAAGATGGACAAGTGACGCTGCGATAACATGCGGAAAATGGCTGATGACCGCAACCATTTCATCATGCATTTCCGGAGAAACGGTGATGAAATTTGCCTTTGTTCCTTTCAGCCACTGTTTCAATTCTTCCGTCCGCTGATCTTGTTCATGGAAAGGCGTAAGCAAATAAAAGGCATTTTCAAACAGGGACAGGCTGGCGGCCGTAACGCCGCTTTTATGGGAACCGGCCATCGGATGCCCGCCGATAAAAACGGTGTTGTTGCCGGCGAGCCGCTGCGCCTTTGCCATGATGCTTTCTTTCGTGCTGCCCGTATCGGTGATGATCACATTTTCCTTCAATTCCATTTGCCCGAGCTGCCCGATCAATTTTTCCGTTACAAGCACCGGCGTGGCCAATATAATTAAATCCGCGCCACGCACGCCGTCTTGGATCGTTTCCACGTAATCATCCACGACCATCAGGGCTTTTGCCATTTTCATTTCTTCCAATTTGGCATCATACCCTGTGACCTTGGCTTCCGGATGTTCCTTTTTAATCGCTAGTGCAATGGATCCCCCGATTAACCCGAGCCCGATCACAAACACATTTCCTTTCAAAGGTGCCACCTCTTTTTGTAAAAAGGCGGCCTTTTGCTGTCAAAAGGCCCGCCGTTGTCAAGTTCATTTGCGGCTTTCCAGAAAAGCCCCGATCGCCCCGAGTACGCCCCGGTTCTGTTCTTCCGACCCGATGGTCACCCGGACCGTCCCCGGCATCCCGAGCGCTTCCCCGGAGCGGACGATATATCCCCTGCCAAGCAAAAACCGGCAAACTTCCTCACTATCGCATTGAAAATCGATTAAAATAAAATTTGCCTGCGACGGGTAAAATGCAAGGCTGTTGCGGCGGCAAAACGCATAAAAGTGTTCGAGCCCCTGCCGGTTTTTGTCGCGGCAGCTCTGGATAAACGCCTGGTCCTCCAACGCCGCCTGGGCAGCCAGCTGGCCAAGGACATTGGTATTAAATGGCGGGCGCACCGGCTCGAGCTTTTGGATGATCGTTCGATCGGCAATCCCGTAGCCGACGCGTAAACCGGCCAGTCCGTAAATTTTCGAAAATGTCCGGCTGACAATCAAATGATGATACCGGCGGAATAATGTCAGCGCCTGTTCGTAATCTTTTGCGACCACGTATTCGCTGTACGCTTCATCGATAAAAACGAGCACGTCTTCCGGCACGCGGTCAAGAAAAGCGGTCAACTCCTGTTCGGTCGTATACGTCCCCGTCGGATTGTTCGGGCTGCAAATCCAGACAACCGCCGTGTTTTCATCAATTTGCCCGAGCATCGCCTCCAGGTCATGCCGCCCGTCTTTTAAGGGTACTTCACGGACTTCGGCGCCCTCGATGATGGCATTATGTTTGTATTGGGAAAATGTCGGTGCGGCCATCACCGTATTTTTGCCTGGTTCGAGGAGTGACCTGGAAACGATTTGGATCAGTTCGTCCGTCCCGTTTGTAAAAATCAGTTCGGTTGGATCAACGCCGAGATGTGCGGCCATTTTCTGTCTCAGTTGTAAGGCGTGCCCGTCCGGATAACGGGTAAAAGCAGGCTGAAAGTTTTTCAAAGCCTCATCCACTTTCGGGGAATAGCCGAACGGATTTTCATTGGATGCCAGTTTCACGATTGAATCGAGCCTGTATTGTTTTTTCACTTCATCAATGGTCTTTCCGGGCACATATGCATGCAAATCCGTAATTTTTGTTCTCCATTTCATCATCTTTAGCGAGAGTCCCCTGCTTCCATGCAAGAGCGCAAGCCAGGGGGTGATCGCATTCTCTCCTTTCGGTTCGTGACACGTTAGCATTCTCTTATTTTGTTAAATCCGGACGAAGCACGGCTGCACGGCGCAAATACACATGTTTTATGTCCTCCTGCCCAATGTCCGTGTCGACATGGATCAGGATACGGATGCAGCGGACAAGGCTTCCTTCAACCGGAATTTCTTGCATATTCATAATCGGGACATACTTCCAGCCGCTGAATTGGCGCATGACTTTCGAAGGAAAAGCCGAACGGATATCGGCTGTTGCCGAGAACAAAAGGGAAGCAACGCGGTCCGGCTTGATCCCGTTTTTTTCGATCAAGGCATTCATCAGCTCAGAAGTAGCAGCAAGGACTTCGCTTTCGTGATCGCGCTCGACCGTAGTCGCTCCGCGTATTCCGCGTATCATGTATGCAAATCCCCCTTTTGCTGCAGCAGAAACAGACGGCTCAGCCGGTCTTTGTCCACTTCAGCCAGCACCGGTTTGCCGACAGACTCAAGCAGGACGAAGTGAATATTGCCGGCAATTGTTTTTTTATCGCGTTTCATATAAGCATAGATTTCGTCAAATGCTGCGCCAGCCGGAATTTTCCAATCATAGCCGAGCGTTTCGATCCAGCTGAGAAATTGCGGCAAATCAAATTGAAGGCCGGTCTGTTCCCTGCTGATCAAAAGCGCGTAGACGATACCGGTCATGACCGCTTCGCCATGGGTGATTTTCCCGAACCCGCCGTGCGCCTCAAGGGCATGCCCAAGCGTATGCCCGAAATTCAAAAAGGCACGCACACCCGTTTCTTTTTCATCTTTGCGGACAATATCTGCCTTTACTTTGATCCCTTTTTTCAACAAGTCCGGAAGATGCGGGGATAAAAGATGCCCGCCGTCCGGAATCTTTGTTTGCAATTCTTTAAGGAACTCCTTATCCGAAAGAAGCGCATGCTTTACAAGTTCGGCAAATCCGCTTAACAGCTGCTTTTTGGGGAGCGTGCGCAGGAAATCTGTGTCATACAATACAAATTCCGGCTGGTAAAAAGCGCCGACGAGGTTTTTTCCAAGCGGGTGATTGATCGCTACTTTGCCGCCGACCGCGCTGTCATGGGCCAAAATGGTTGTCGGGATTTGAATAAACGCAATGCCGCGCATATAGGTTGCCGCCACAAAACCGGCAAGATCGCCGACCGCGCCCCCGCCAAAGGCAAGAATGCATGATTTCCGGTCTAAATGATGTTCCACGGCAAACGTCAAAGCTTCCTGGTAGACTTCAAACGTTTTGGCATCTTCCCCGCCTGGCACGGTCAGTACACACTGTTCCGCGCTTTCCGGAAGCTGTGAAAGCAGTTTGTCCAAGTGAAGCGGCCGGACATTTTGATCTGTTATGACCATGCAGCGCGTATATTTGCGGACGAGCGGACCCAGCTCCTGGAGCGCGCCGCTTGCTATGTATACCGGGTACTGTTTTGTTTCTGTATCAATGATGATCGTTTCCATTTAAAACAACCTTCCGTATTCTCTTTGCTCCGCAACCGTTTTTTTCAGCACATCCATCCTGTCGCTGTAAAACTGGGCAGTGATCGCTTCCGCCAGCTCCCAGGCGACAACGGCCTCACAGACGACGCTCGCTGCCGGCACCGCACAGCTGTCGGAACGTTCGATGCTCGCTGCAAAAGGTTCCTTCGTTTCGATATCAACGCTTTGAAGCGGCTTATACAATGTCGGGATCGGCTTCATGACACCTCTTACGACAATCGGCATGCCGGTTGTCATACCGCCTTCAAAGCCGCCGAGCCGGTTCGTTTTGCGCGTATAGCCCGTTTCTTCCGACCAGGCGATTTCATCATGGACTTCGCTCCCGGGCCGGTGTGCCATTTCAAAGCCAAGCCCGAATTCCACCCCTTTAAACGCATTGATGCTGATGATGGCGCGCGCCAGCTTTGCATCCAGCTTCCGGTCGTAATGAACATAACTGCCGACACCGGCCGGCATCCCGGTTGCGATCACTTCGACAATGCCGCCGATCGAGTCGCCGTTTTTCTTTGCCGTGTCGATGGCTTCCATCATTTTTTGCGCCGCCCCGTCATCCAAACAGCGTACCGGTGAACCGTCCGCTTTTTCCTGCAAGGAAGCAAGGGAATCATATGACACCTTTTCCGCGCGGACACCCCCGATTTCAAGCACATGCGAGGCCACTTCAATGCCGAGCTCTTTCAGCAGTTTTTTCGCGACAGCCCCGGCGGCCACACGAACGGTGGTCTCGCGTGCGGAAGAGCGTTCGAGCACATTGCGCAAATCCCTGTGCCCGTATTTGATCCCGCCGGCAAGATCGGCATGCCCCGGGCGCGGACGGGTCACACGCCGTTTCACATCGTCCGCATCGTCTGGAAGGGGCTCAATGCCCATGATCTTATTCCAGTGCACCCAGTCCCTGTTTTCAACCGTGAGCGCAACCGGCGAACCGAGCGTCAATCCGTGGCGAACGCCGGCAGAAATGATTGCCCTGTCCTTTTCTATCTGCATTCTCCGTCCCCGGCCGTAACCTTTCTGCCTTCTGGCAAGGTCAGTGTTAATTTCTTCAGCTGTCAGCGGCATGCCCGCTGGAAGGCCTTCAATAATGGTGGTCAGCGCCGGGCCGTGCGACTCGCCTGCTGTCAAATATCTCATTCTGCATCCCCCTTCATCACTTTAAAGCATTACATATCTATTACTATACCACAATCGCTATAAATCGAATAGATGGAGCGCTTTATATTTTTCTATAGAAAAAGGTGTCTACAATTTCAAATCCATACGCAGCCGGATTGAAAATCTGCTCCGTGCTGCCGACAAATAATATGCCGTTTGCCGACAGCGTTTTGCTGAAATTCCGGTAAACAGACACTTTGGCTTCTTCTGTAAAATAAATCAGCACGTTCCGGCAAATAATCAGATCCGCTGCCGGATAAGGGTCGTGCAGCAAATTATGTTGTTTGAACACCACCGCCCGCCTGATTTCGTCCGCAATTCGATAGAACGGACCTCCGCTGCTTTTTTGAAAATATTTTTGTTTCATTTCGCGCGGCACTTCCAGGATCGAACGTTCGGAATAAACGCCGGCTTCTGCTTTCTGCAGGGCTTTTTGATCAATATCGGTCGCCAGAATCTGAATCTTATTAAGCGGTAAATACTTGGACAAGATCATCGCCATCGTATACGGTTCTTCGCCCGTAGAAGAAGCGGCACTCCAGATTTTCAGTTTTTCTCCTTTTTCTTTCAGCAGCCCGGGCAAAATGTTCCGTTCGAGCACATCCCATCTTGACTTATTTCTATAAAATTCTGAAACATTAATCGTCATTCTGTCCAAAAATTCTTCCAGCAAATGTTCGTTTTTGTCCAATCCGTGAAAAAATTCACTGAAAGATGAAAAACCTCTTTTTTCATATAATGTCGTCAGCCTTCTTTTCATTTGCGCTTCTTTATACAAAGATAAATCGATCCCCGTTTTCTTTTTGACTTGCGCAATGAACCGGCCGTAATCATCCAGTTCTGTTTTCATTATGCAATCCCCGTATTTTTATTCAGATTTGTTGGTTCATACCGTTTATTTTAACATAAAAAAAGATTGGCGCGGAGAGGATCGCCAATCTTTTTTTGCATGATTTAATAAATCGAAGCATCCGCCGGCCGACTGTATGAGATCAGCTCATCTTCCCGGAAAAACAGGGAAATTTCACGTTTCGCGCTTTCTGGTGAGTCGGAACCGTGAATAATGTTTTTGCTGACAATCACGCCGTAATCGCCGCGGATCGTCCCCGGGGCGGCTTCGGCCGGATTCGTTTTGCCCATCATTTGCCGTGCGGTAGCGATGATGTTTTCGCCTTCCCAAACCATGGCAAAGACCGGACCGGAAGTAATAAATGCCACGAGATCATTGAAAAAAGGGCGTTCTTTATGCTCAGCGTAATGCTTTTTTGCAAGTTCATCCGAAATTTGCATCAATTTTGCCCCCGCAAGCCGAAACCCTTTCTTTTCAAAGCGGGAAACGATTTCGCCGATCAGCTGGCGGCTGACCCCATCCGGTTTTACCATTAAAAAAGTCCTTTCCATCTTCATCCACTCCATTCGCATTTCTACTATGTAAGACATCTTGGCCATAGAAAATCGTACCATGGTGGCGGGAAAATCTCAATATGTTTGAAGTAAGCGCTTCAAAACCGGGCCGCCAACGCAGGGCACTGCCCGGCAGCCCTGCTTTCTTTTAAAACTTTCTTTTTCCCATATAACGCGCCAAATCTGCCAGCATTTTTTTAAAACGGGTATCCGGAAGCTGCTCAAGCGTACCGAGCGCTTTCTCTAGATAGCAGTTGCTCACTGCATAAGACCGTTCGATCGCGCCGGACTGTTTGACCAGTCTGACAACGTCTTCAAGCTCCGCTTTTGGCATGTGCTCATGGACATATTCCAGCTTTTTTCTGATTTTTGGGTCTTCCCTTGCAAAAAGCACCGGAAGCGTTACATTGCCCTGGCGCAAATCTTCGCCTGCCGGTTTTCCAAGCTGCTTCTCCGTGCCGGTAAAATCCAGGATATCATCAATAATTTGATAGCTCATCCCGACATTGTAGCCAAACCGGTACAATTGGCGGTGGATGTTTTCGTCGGCGCCCGATGCAATCGCTCCGAGCTGGCAGCTGGCTGCAATCAGCAACGCCGTTTTTCGCTTGATCCGCCTTAAGTAACAGCGCAAGTTTTGATGAAAGCGGTATTTATCCTTAATTTGCTCAATTTCGCCGACGCACACATCAACAAGTGTATCCGCCAGAATTTGGTGGGCGGAGAGATCCTCCACTTTTGTAATATATTCAAGCGCGGTTGCGAGAATATAATCGCCTGTATACATGGCAATCCGGTTGTCCCATTTGGCTTTTACGGTCGGTTTTCCCCGGCGCAATTCGGCATCATCAATGACATCATCATGCACAAGCGATGCCATATGGATCAATTCCAGTGCAACAGCGACATTTTTGACACGTTCGATTTCGTAATCTCCGAATTTCGCGCCGAGCAGCACAAATACGGGGCGGATCCTTTTTCCTCCCGCTTTCAGCAAACTTTCAGATGCCTGCTGTATCAAAGCAGCGTTTGATGCGACAGCGTTGGCCAGCTCTTGTTCAATAAGCTCAATATCCGTTTTTAAAAACGAGTACAGCATTTGTACCTTCATTCCGTCTCCATCCGATCATCATTTCTCTTTCAAGGCAATATGTGCAGCTGCGGCCCCGCCGGCAAACGGCTTGTACAAAATCCTGCCAAAACCCGCATCGGAAAAAGCAGCTGCCAGTTCTTCCATTCCCGGAAACTGCAGTGCCGATTCCTGAAGCCAGGAATATTCCCGGTAGCTTTTTGCGAACCATTGTCCGAGAAGCGGCATGATCCGGCGGAAATAAAAGTAATAAAGCTGCCTGTACCCGGGAATCACCGGCTGGGAGGTTTCCAGGCAGGCCGCCATGCCGCCGGGCTTCAGCACCCTATACATTTCCTGCAAAACCTGTTTGTAGTCCGGGACATTCCTGAGCCCGAACCCGACCGTCACATAATCAAACGTTGCATCTTCAAATGGCAGTTCCATTGCATTTCCGTAACGGAGCGCGACATTTTTTAAGCCGAGCGCGTCCACTTTCCGCTTCCCGACTTCAAGCATGCTTTCACTGAAATCGAGACCTGTCACACTGCCGGATTCGCCCACTGCCTGTGCGAGGGCAATCGTCCAGTCCGCCGTCCCGCAGCACAGATCGAGTGCGCTGCTCCCTTCTCTTACCGCCATTTTCCGCATCAGGTCTTTCCGCCACCGCTTATGCTGGCTGAAGCTGATCACCGAGTTCATTCTATCGTAGTTTTGCGAAATTTTTTCGAAAACGACGTGTACCCGTTCTTCTTTTGGCATCATGGTTACCCTTCCTCCGCATATAATCTCGTTGCATCGCCATACCGCCCCATCAGCAGGCGGATCCGCTCTAAAAGCATTTCGTTTCCGCACGACATGGCCGCAGCCTGCAGCGCACGGATGCTTTCTTTCAAATACTTCTCACAAATATAAAATAGTTTCCGCTTTTTCTCATGCGGCAGCTGCTCAAAAGGGCGCCCGTCACCCGGGTAAGCCATTTTGTTCAAGGCTTCAAACAGGATGGAGCGCTTCCCGTTTTCAGCCTGTTCCTTTTCCCTTAACAGCCGGTTAAACAAAAGCAGTTCTTCGCTTAAACGGATGAGCGGCTGCGAACCGAAAAACTGCATAAATTTTGTAATAATCACGGATTCGATTTTTTTCAAATGCCTGACGAACGTTTCCGCGTCGGAATCGTCAAATTGGTAAAGCATCACTTTATATTCATTTACGGATTTGATTCCTTCCGCCAGTATGCCGACAAGCCGGACGTTGTGCACGCCCGCAAGCAGTTTGTAGTAAAGGCTGCTGAAATAATCCCCCGCTAGAACAGTAAGCTGGCGGTTTTTTTGATTTTCATTTGCATTGGTTACTTTTTCATGGGTGTCAAGGGCAATCTGGATCAGCATGGCAGTCGCAACAAACTGCTTCACTTCATGTTCCGTATACGGCTGCCCCGCAAGGCTGCTTATCAAAAGCAAAATCCGGTCTTCATCTATGTATGGGGCATCAATAAACTGATTTAAATAGTCGTGTGCCACTTCTTCTTCAATCGCCTGTTTGATTGCGGCAATTTGCTGCTCCCTCTGGTATGACATAACCCTTTCCCCGTTTCTTCGTTGATCTGGCCTAAAAATAAGCTGTAGTTTATTATATCACATATGTAAAACGGCCGTTAACAAATTGATTTCGGTTTATTTTTTCGCTTCGCTTTGCAAACTCCCGATGCCGGTCATGATTTGCGCTTCACCGCGAATCTTGATCATGGAAGTATGTTCGGTAAACTGTGCGACCAGCACTTCGCCATCATCCAGCATTTCCGTATGGTTCAGCTTCGTATCGGTACCCCTTGACAGCCCAATGACGCTCACCCCGTCCTGCAACGCTTTCACGACGATATAATCCGCCTGCGCCTCTGCTTTCATTTTCGGGCCTCCTTTTTATTCGTTTAAAAAACTTTTCATATATTCATCTTACCACAGCGCCGTTTGCAGTCAAAGCGCCGGAAACGCCGCGCTCAGGCTTTCCCCGGCTGTACCGGGATTTCGCAGGCATTTGCACCGGGAAAACGGGCGCCAAACGTATGCACGTTTCCCTTTTTCCGTTTTTTGGGCCCTGCTGTATTAAAAAAAGGCTGCCCAGGCAGCCTTTTTTCCGCTCAAAGCCAACCATATGTAATTACTTCACTGCGTCTTTAAGCGCTTTCCCCGGCTTGAATGCAGGCACTTTGCTTGCCGCAATGTCGATTTCCTCGCCGGTTTGCGGGTTTCTTCCTTTACGGGCAGCGCGTTCGCGCACTTCGAAATTACCAAACCCGATCAGTTGGACTTTATCTCCGTTTGCCAATGCATTTTGAATTGTATCAAAAATAGCGTCAACTGCTTTTGTCGTATCTTTTTTGGAAAGTTCGGTAGCTTCTGCCACTGCATTGATTAAATCCGTTTTATTCATTCCATTCACCTCCTCCAAAAGAAACGTAGAAGTCATTTCCAGTTTCTTCTCTTCAGTGTATACGGTTTTCCCTCATCATAAACGTTTAAAACCGGATAGAATCAGGCTTTTCAGCACCAATTCTGTTAAAAGATTATCATAATCGCAAGAGAGGTGCAAGAACTATTCGCTAACAAAGGAAAACTTTTCAACTTTTTTTCGGATTTAAAGTACTTTTCCCGAAAAATTCTAACTTGCGGCAAAAGATGCTCGTGTACGTATACAAAAAAGGGATACCGCGGTATCCCTCTTACAAAATAATGGCGATCAGGCCGCCTGACCCTTCGTTAATGATCCGTTCGAGCGTTTCTTTTAACTTATAGCGGGCATTTTCCGGCATAAGCGATAATTTTGCCTGAATGCCTTCCCTGACAATGGAACTTAAGTTACGCCCGAATATATCCGAATTCCAGATGGACAGCGGGTCATCTTCAAAATCCTGCATTAGGTACCGCACAAGCTCCTCGCTCTGCTTCTCCGTCCCGATGATCGGGGCAAATTCCGACTCGACATCGACTTTGATCATATGGATGGACGGCGCCACCGCCTTCAGCCGGACGCCGAAACGGGATCCCTGGCGGATGATTTCCGGCTCATCTAGGCTCATATCCTGCAGGGAAGGCGAGGCAATCCCGTAGCCGGTTTGTTTCACCATTTTCAGGGCATCGGAAATTTGGTCGTATTCCGATTTTGCATGGGCGAAATCCTGCATCAGCTCGAGCAGATGATCCTTGCCGCGGATTTCGACGCCGACGATTTCCTTTAAAACCTGGTCGTACAGTTCATCCGGCGCCTCGAGGTCGATTTCCGCCACCCCTTGCCCCATTTCAATGCCGGCAAGGCTTGCAGATTCAATAAATTCATATTCGTTAAAAGCCTGGACAACGCGGTCCACATCGCGCAGCCGCTTAATGTCTTTTACCGACTCTTTCACGGCGTCCTGATAATTTTCACGCAGCCAGTGGTTTTCTTTTAACACCATGACCCAGCTCGGCAGGTTCACATTGACTTCCAGTACCGGAAATTCGTACAGCGCTTCCCGCAGCACATTCAGCACATCGGCTTCACGCATGCTTTCCACTGACATGGCGAGCACCGGAAGATCATACTTTTCCTGCAATTCCGCCCTCAGCATTTCCGTCTCCGAATGATGCGGCTTTGCCGAATTGACAACAATGATAAACGGTTTGCCGACTTCTTTTAACTCGGCAACAACCCTTTCTTCCGCTTCCACGTAATCCTCACGCGGAATTTCGCCGATCGTGCCGTCTGTCGTGATCACAACCCCGATGCTTGAATGTTCCTGAATGACCTTTCTCGTGCCGATTTCCGCCGCTTCGTGGAAAGAAATCGGTTCTTCATACCACGGCGTATGGATCATGCGCGGGCCGTTTTCATCTTCATAACCTTTCGCGCCCGGAACCGTGTAGCCGACACAGTCGACAAGCCGGATGTTCACATCAAGTCCTTCGTCGACATGGACAGCAACCGCCTGGTTCGGCACAAATTTCGGTTCTGTCGTCATAATCGTTTTCCCAGCCGCACTTTGCGGGAGTTCATCCTGCGCCCGGTTTCTGTCCGCTTCGTTTGTAATGTTCGGAAGCACAACGAGTTCCATGAATTTTTTAATAAAAGTGGATTTCCCCGTTCTGACGGCGCCCACGACCCCCAAATAAATATCGCCGCCCGTACGTTCTGCAATATCTTTAAAAATATCAACTTTTTCCAATTTGTTTCCCTCCCCACATTCGTTCCCGGGACACCATCATTCGCGCTGATGATAGGACATTATATGTGTATGATGTTGTCCGACCGCCTTATGTCTATAAAATGATTTTTTATAGATTTTCAAAAAGTTGCTGTACAGGATTTGCCCCTGTTTATTTTTTCAAAATTTTTCCTTACGCAGAGACGCAGGACCAAAAAATAAACCCTTTCTCTAACAATATATTGGGATGAGAAAGGGTTATGACTATTTTGCCATAAATACCGGTTCATTTTTTTGATTTACGGTGCAGGGAAGGGAATAAGCCGGTACAAACGGGGAGCCTTCAGTTAACAGCACGCGGATATCTTCCCCGGGTTTAAACGCCCGCTTGCCCGTTTTGAGCGCTTTTGCCAGATCAGCCCGGTAATCGACATAAATGCCGCCTCTCCCGGTAATGACAAACGGCAGTTTCCGGCCGGTATACGGAGACACCACGTACGGATCTGTTTTGTAACCGAGCTTTTTAAAATCTAAAGCGTATACATTTCTTGCAATCTCTTTTTTAAATGGCGGATAGCCCTGGGACGCAATCCGGATTTGCAAGTCTCTTATTTTCTCGGGTATTCTCGTATCAAACACTTTGACCGTCGGATGATGTTCCGGATCAAGGAGCACATATTGCAACGTGCCGCCGTTGTCATACGCATTTGCCGGCGGATCGGGCAGGTAGTTTTTCGGGCTTTTCAGCTTGTTGAAATCAATCGGGTATTTTAAATAGACCGGCGTATTTTGCGGCTTTGTCTTGATCGGAAGCAGGCCGCTATTGTCTTTCCGGTATTCATCTACAGCTTTTTGCACCATTTGAAGCTGCATGTCATCCGGCAGCCCGCTTTCTTTTTCCTGTGCCCCCGGATAAAGGCAGCCGCCTAAACTGATGCAGGCGCAAACAGCTACAAGCAATAGCAGCATATTTTTGAAGTGCAAAACGATCTCCCCCTCCGGTTAATTTGCCGGCCCGCTCAGCACGATATAAGCCATAATCAGGCCGCCCAGCGCCAGGCAGGCATACGCAATCACAGCAGCCGCCCATTTGAACAGTTTTTGTTTCAGCCTGTATCGGCTTGCAACAATCAATACCATCGCCAAACAGAGCAGGCCCATGCCAAAAAGCGAAATCCACATATTCGCCATCCCCCGGGACAAAACCATCTCCCCTTTCTCCCTTGTAAAATTCGTAAACTTTTCGGACTTCGGACATTATATCATAAGCTTTTGAAATGTTTCAATTTACGGCATAAAAAAGGCCGGGGCGAACGTCTGCCCCGGAGAAAAGGTTGACTATACCCAGCCTGCGCAGTTTAAAGCGAATTCTTTTTCCTTGCAGTTTATGCAACATGCATCCATCCGGTATCGTCCGAAAGCCTACCGGGACTTTTTTGCCAAGATGCCTAGTACTGTTCCCCCAGCATATCCATCAAACCTTCCATTTCATGTTTTTTCAGCCGGCCCATTAAATTGTCGACTGCTTCTTTCGGATCAAGTCCTTCAAATAAGACATGGTAAAGGGCATCGGTAATCGGCATTTTCACTTCGTACCGGCTGGAGAGCTGGTAAGCCGCCTTTGTTGTCCGGACGCCTTCCACGACCATTCCCATTTGTTCCAGCACATCATCGAGCTTTTTGCCTTTGCCGAGCATATTGCCGGCCCGCCAGTTCCGCGAGTGGACACTCGTACACGTCACGATCAGGTCGCCAATTCCGGCAAGCCCGAGAAAAGTGAGCGGATTTGCACCCATTTTAGTGCCGAGCCGGGCGATTTCCGCAAGCCCTCTTGTCATTAAAGCCGCTTTCGCATTGTCCCCGTAGCCGAGGCCGTCCGAAATGCCGGCTGCAAGCGCAATAATATTTTTCAGGGAACCGCCCAATTCGACGCCAATGATGTCGGGATTCGTATAGACGCGAAAATTCGAGTTCATAAAAATGTCCTGCGCTTTTTTGGCAGCTGCCATTTTTTTCGATGAAACGGTTACGGTCGTCGGGTGGCGCAGGCTGACTTCTTCAGCATGGCTCGGCCCCGATAAAACCGTGAGATCCCGCAGCAACGATTCCGGCATTTCTTCTTCAATCATTTCCGAAATGCGCATCAGGGAACCCGGTTCAATCCCTTTCGTGACATGGATGATGGAAAGCGGGCTTTTCCGCACCGCTTTTACTTGCCTGCATACATCACGCACCGCTTTTGTAGGGACCGCCAGTACAGCGGTATCAATGTCGTCTAACGCTTCTTCAAGTGAAAAGATGCCGGTAATGGCAGATTGCAGCTGAATGCCCGGCAAATAAAACGCGTTTGTATGGGATGTATTGATTTCATCGATCTGGCCTTTTTTGTTTCCCCACAACCTGACCTGAAAGCCGTTATCAGCCAAAACAATCGACAAGGCAGTGCCCCAGCTCCCCGCGCCGAGCACTGCAATCGTTTTTTTGGACAAATGAAACACCCTCTTTATGTTTATTTACGCGCACGGGCGATGATGTGGATCGGCGTTCCGGTAAAACCAAACGCATCACGGATCCGATTTTCCAAAAAACGTTCGTACGAAAAATGCATCAATTCGGGATCATTGACAAACACAACGATCGTCGGCGGTTTGACGGAGACTTGCGTTGCATAAAAAATTTTCAGCCGCCGCCCTTTGTCCGTCGGCGTCGGATTCATCGCAACCGCATCCGTTATAACTTCATTCAGCACGCTGGACTTCACGCGCATCGCATGGTTCTCGCTGACCGTCTTAAGCAGCGGGAACAGCTGGTCCAGCCTCTTTTTCGTTTTTGCCGATACGTAAATGACCGGCGCATAATCAAGAAACTGAAAATGGTCCCGAATTTTCTGTGTAAACTGATTCATCGTTTTTTCATCTTTTTGAACGGCATCCCATTTGTTGACGACAATGATCACGCCGCGGCCCGCTTCATGGGCGTAGCCGGCAATCCGCTTATCCTGTTCGCGGATCCCTTCCTCGCCGTTTAAAACGACACAGACGACATCGGAACGCTCAATCGCCCTCAATGCGCGCAGCACACTGTATTTTTCCGTGTTTTCATACACTTTTCCTTTTTTGCGCATCCCTGCTGTATCAATCATAACATAAGTTTGATCTTCATAAGTATAGACGGTATCCACTGCGTCTCTTGTCGTCCCTTCTATGTCGCTAACAATGACGCGCTCTTCGCCGAGAATCGCATTAAACAGCGAAGATTTTCCGACGTTCGGCCTCCCGATGAAACAAAATTTAATGACATCTTCCCCGTACTCCTCGTCCGCTTTTTCCGGAAAATGTTTGACAACTGCATCGAGCAGGTCGCCAAGGCCGAGGCCGTGTGCGCCTGATATCGGGAAAGGATCGCCAAAACCGAGGGCGTAAAAATCATAAATCTGGGTGCGCATCTCGGGATTGTCGACCTTGTTCACTGCCAGAACGACCGGCTTTTTTGACCGGTACAATATTTTGGCGACCATTTCATCCGCAGAAGTCACGCCTTCTCTGCCGCTTGTGATAAAAATGATCACATCCGCTTCCTGGATGGCGATTTCAGCCTGCTGCCGGATCTGCTCGAGGAACGGTTCATCCCCGATATCAATGCCGCCTGTATCAATCACGTTAAATTCGTGTGTCAGCCATTCAGCCGGACTGTATATGCGGTCCCTTGTCACTCCCGGAACATCTTCCACAATCGAAACGCGCTCTCCTACAATTCGGTTAAAAATGGTAGATTTGCCTACATTCGGGCGTCCGACAATTGCCACAACCGGTTTTGCCATACGATTCACCCTTTCTGTTCCGTTTTCGCAAAACAAATCAACTTTAGTAGTTTATCAATATTTTCTTGTTCAAGCAATATGCCGTAATTCATCCTGGCTTTTCCTTTTTTGCCGCTCTTTCTGAGATGAGATTCAAGGCGGTATCGATGAAATGCCAGCCGCACGCGTAGAGGAGAAAAAGCCCGGCGATATCGAGATATGCCGCAGATCCTGCCGTAATATGGAAATCCCATTTTGCAAGCACGAGCGCATACAGGATTTCCCCTTGTGCCGTACCGGTGAGTGCAGCGGCAACAGCATCCATTTTTGAGCGAAAAAGCAAATGGACAAGGATAAACAAAAACAGGCTATAGCAAATAGTACGCCAGGCAAACATCCAGACCGGATCGTACAGTTCAAATAACAACAGGCCTGCATAACCTGTCATCACGATGAAGACGCCGGCGAGCCGGACCAAAAGTGCCCATTTCGAAAATCTGCCGAAGTACCCATAACCGGCAGCCATAATGACGATGAGCGCCCAGCTCATATCAAGACGGCCCACCGCCGCTTGATGCGGAAAGGCAATCAAAAGCAGCAAAGCAACCAGTGCTGCCGGAAACCGCAAAGGGTGATCCCTTTCCAGCAAAAATGTCGCCCAAATCCATACCGCCCACATCACCCCCAAAAAAAATGCTCCTTCCACGGTGCACCCTCCTTTATCTCCATTATGGGAAAGATTGCACCGGGTTAACCGCAAGTTTTTCGCTTTTTTCAGGCATACTACAAGCGGGGGTGAATGGGCAATGGGAAAAGACCGCCAGGAGAAAAAACTGCGCCAAAGCGGGCGTGTAGAAAGCGACCGTGACCAAGCGCTCCATTACGGAGGGGCAACCCGCCTCGAAAGCGCTGACGCAGCACGCAAACGGCAGTAAAGAAAACGGTTTATAGAAAAGACAAAGCGCAAAAAAGCTGAGCGGCACCGGCAACCCGGGCGCCGCTCAGCTTTTCCATTCCATCCGGACATTTTTACTGTTTAAATTTCTTCAACTGGTCCCCAATCATATCCCCGAGCTGGAACCCGGTATTTTCTTCAGGCAGGTCATAATCAGAAGCTTCTGTATCGGCCTGTTCCAGTTCTTTCATGCTTAAGGACAAGCGGTGTGCCTGTTCGTTGACATCGAGCACTTTCACCTGCACTTCCTGTCCTTCCCTTAACACTTCATGCGGGGTGGACACATGCTTATGGGAAATTTGTGAAATATGAACAAGCCCTTCAACGCCCGGGAATACTTCTACAAACGCCCCGAACGAAACTAGGCGTTTTACCGTTCCTGTAAGGACAGTCCCTTTCGGCGCTTTCTGTTCAATGCCTTCCCAAGGGCCCGGAAGCGTATCCTTGATGGACAAGGAAATCCGCCCGTTGTCCCGGTCCACCGACAACACTTTCACTTTGACTTGCTCTCCTTCTTGGACGACATCGGACGGCGTTTCCACCCGTTCGTGCGCAAGCTGGGAAATATGGACAAGGCCGTCAATTCCGCCGATATCGACAAAAGCGCCGAAACTCGTCAGCCTTTGCACGGTCCCTTCCAGCACCTGGCCTGCTTCGAGATGGTCAAGGATATCCTGGCGTTTTTCTTCTTTTTCTTTTTCCACAACAGCTCGGTGTGATAAAATCAACCGGTTTTTGTCTTCGTCCAGTTCAACGATCAAAAAGGGCAATGTCTTCCCTTTATAGTCGGAGAAGTCTTCAACAAAGTGGTCCTCGACAAGGGACGCAGGAACAAAGCCGCGGACACCCAAATCGACAACAAGGCCGCCTTTTACCACTTCATTTACTTCCGCTTCAATGATTTCCTGGTTTTCAAATTTTTCCTTCAGCTCATCCCAGGCTTTTTCAGCATCATATTTCCGTTTGGAAAGAATGACGGCGTCTTCTTCCACTTTCGTAACGACGAGATTCAGCTCGTCCCCTTCTTTCACGGCATCTGATGCGGTTTCAATATGGAGATTGGAAAGCTCGCTGATCGGAATAATCCCGTCCACTTTGCTGCCTTCAATGGAAACGAGCACTTGCTTTTCCTCCACTTTGACAACCGATGCTTTCACTTTATCCCCTACAGAAAGGGACCGTACTTCTATTTCATTCATTTCGTCTGACATATGTACTTCCTCCTTATCCGGCGCTTCAACTACCATTGAATATACCCGTTCTTTTCAAATTAATTCGTATAATTCAAAAAGAAACGCTTTCCTATCAAATTTCTAACATCTTTTACTTTTTGTCAAGTAAAGAAGCCGATTGCTGCTGTGCCATTTTTTCTTTTGCCATCGCAAGAATCTTTCCGGCAACTTCATCAATATCCATGCTTGTCGTGTCCAGTTCTACGGCGTCCGCCGCTTTAGAGAGCGGTGAAACTTCCCGTTCGGAATCCAGCCTGTCCCTTTCCTCAATCTCCTGTTTTAAACGGCTGAGGTCTGAAGGGATCCCTTTTGCAACATTTTCGGCATGGCGCCGCTTTGCGCGCTCATCGGCGCTGGCTAGCAAAAAAATTTTCAATTCGGCATCCGGCAGTACTTTTGTCCCGATATCCCGGCCGTCCATGACAACGCCGCCACCGCGGGCGAGCATCCGCTGCCGCTTGACCATTTCTTCACGGACAACGGCATGCTTTGAAACAGCCGAAACTGCTCTCGTCACTTCCCTTTCCCTGATCTTGCCGGTTACGTCTTCACCGTCGACAAAAACGACCTGGCCGTTTTCCCCCGGCTCCAGGCGGATATTTGTCTTGTACAAAAGTTCGGCAAGCGCATTGCCGTCTTCAAGGTCCGTTCCGTACTGCAGCGCTTTATAAGTAAGCGACCGGTACATTGCCCCTGTATCAATGTAAATATATTGCAACTGCTCGGCAACTTTTTTCGCCGCCGTGCTTTTCCCTGCAGCAGCAGGACCGTCGATGGCAATATTGATTTTTTTCATACAACGATTTCACCCTATTCTCTCTTGTTGCATATACCCGTTTTTTGGGCAGATAAAAGGATACACCCTTTTTATAGTGTACCATAAAATGGTGAATCCTCCTATCCATGAAATGCAAGTTTTATCCGGAAAGCCCCTTTTTACGGAGCAAAAGCTGCTGCTCGAAGCAAAAACGCAGGATATACTGCCTCTCTTTCGCGCTTGTATTTTTAAACTGGAGCGAGGCCCCTGTTTTTCCGCCGGTTTCAAACAGCCTAACGACGGAAAAATGCAGCTGTAAGTATTGGTAACCTTCTTTTAGCGGCAGGACAAGAAGCGCTTTTCCTGTTTCATGCTCCCTTGGGCGGATATCATCAGGCAAATAGACCGCACAGCCGCCCGAACTGATGTCTTTTGTAACTGCCGTTGTTTTCAAATTGGATTCCGGAAAGGTGAGGGCAATATCGAGTGCGGCGTCTACCCTGACATACTGCCGTCGCTGGATTTTGCGCACATCTTCCGGATCAGGAGCGGATAAAATGAGCATCGGGATATTGCCGAGTTCCCTGCCGGTTACTTTTGATGAAAACCGGTAAGGAATCTGGCCGTCCGAAACGAAATCAACGAGCAGCCCCTGGCCGAGCAGCAAAAATACGGTCCGGTTTGTTTCCATGTCGATCGGGTAATCAATATAAATTTTATCCTCTTTTATATCCGCAATTTTACATCTATATCTTTTACCTGTATCTTTATCTTCCAGTGTGAGTTCCAGCCCGACTTTTAACATCTTCCCAAACCCCTTTTATAGATTCCAATCTTATTATGACACAGGCTGGGCAGTTTTGTATTCTTTTTTCGCGTTTCATTTCATTTTTTGCCAAAAGGCCCGGCTGTACGCCGGGCAATGCTCATATGGACTTGCCGTATGCTCTTTCCGTGTTTTTCAGCTTTTCCACTTTTTCTTCGTTGCCGTTTTCCGCGTTGATATAAATCCGGTACGTTTCATCATGCAACACGCCGAGAAATTCATAACAAAGCACTTCCCGGTTCATGTCGCCGGTCATGATCGCAAGGCGGCTTTCCATAATGTCAAGCTTCGGATTCACACGGGACCTTGCTTCTTTTTCGCTGATGGCGGGCTTTGGAATATCCCTTTTTTGATGGCTTTTCAGAAAATCATCCGCTACAAACCCGATCACCTGGCCGTTGTCAAGCGCCACTTTTAATTTGACCGTTTCCGGATAAATGCGGACATTCCCCTGTTTCGCAGCGAAAGAAAAAACACCGACGTTGTCATATTGTGTGCTTTCAAACATGTCCATTTTCTCAAAATGGTGCCGGTTTAAAAAATCCGCCGCTTTCTTTTGGGCCTCGTTTAAACTGATTTTTTGCTTTCCCACCGGACGCTTGTTGAAAAACCAGACCGGGTATCCCCCTTTCCGCGTCACATCTGCGGTTATTTCATTGCCGTTTTTGTCTTTTATACGGACGGTGTAAAAAGAAAAACGGGCGCCTTTTTGATTCGGTTTGGCTTCCGCCTGGCGGGCCGTTTTGAGTCCGGCGTATTGTTTTACAGTGGCGACCGCCTGTTTTTTGCTGATCATTTTTCCTTCCAGGTGCTCATAATGGTCATCGCGGTTTTGGAAACTCGTAAAAGACGGGCTGTTCAAATCGGCATTGTCATAGCCTTTGACCGTCCTTTCGACCGTCTTAAAGCCGTCGATGATCGTGTTATCCTTCGTTTCTTTTCCTTGGGCAAGGGCGCGTTCCACGTCCATCCAGCGGAGATTGTGCTTTAAAACATTATTTTGCACGCCCCGGAGCTGGTCCTGGATATCCGCGCTCTGGCCGTACAGTTTTTTCAGTGAAGCATACTCTTTATCGGATAGAGGTTCTTTATCCAAATCGCGCACCGCCGTCCGGTAGCTGAAATTCCCGATATTAGTCAGAAATTCTTCCGTTTTATGAAAAGGCAGAAGCGATAACGGAAGTTGGCCGACATCCGCATGCGCTTCTGATGTCAGGCGCCATACTTCAGCCAGTGCCGGTGAAAGGGACTTGCGTGAGTTCATGGCGAGGGTGTTTCCGATTTCATCATGCAAAAGGTCCATTCTGTATGCAAGGTCATGAAAAGCCCTTTGATACGTGCTTTCTGCATTTAACAAGACCGCCTCTTTTTCACGGTGCTCTTTATATGCCCAGGCAGCAGTCCCGCAAAGCCCGAGGGCAAGCACAACAATCATTGCCCGTTTCAGCATATTCATTTCCCCCTCTTATTTACAAAAAATATGTTTGCCGATTCGTTTGATTTGCGGCCTTGACCAGATCCACTTGCTTGTTGCGGTCGCCGGATTAAAATAATACAGCGCATTACCGGACGGATCCCAGCCATTGATCGCATCGAGGACGGCTTTTTTTGCCGTATCATTCGGCGCAAGCCAGATCTGCCCGTCGGAAACACAGGTAAACGCACCCGGTTCGAAAATCACCCCCGAGATGGTGTTTGGAAAAGACGGGCTGTCAATACGGTTTAAAATAACAGCCGCCACGGCCACCTGCCCTTCATACGGTTCGCCGCGCGCCTCCCCGTAAACCGCTTGCGACAAAAGGCGAATATCGTTTTGCGAAAATCCGTTCGGCACATTGGTAGCGGTTTGGACGGGTTTTTTGGCTGCCGTTTTCGGTGCCTGCTTTTTTGTGCCGCCGTAATACGTGAATTTTTTCCCGCTTGCAACCATGGACTTTACGTATGCCGCATCGTATTTTGACGCTTTGACGAGTTTCGCTTTGACGCCCGGGCCGGCGAGGCCGTCAACAGGCATTCCGTATGCCTTCTGGAAATTTCTTAAAGCCCAGTAAGTGCTGTAACCAAACACCCCGTCAATCGTTCCTTTATAGTAACCGATGTACTGCAGCCTCGCCTGCAGTTCAATCACATCATCCCCGACCGCTCCTTTTTGAATCACCTGATTCGAAAACGCCCGGGCCGTCCCGCTTGTGCCAAAAGAAAACAAGGCCAATACGGCACAAAGCAGCAACATGTATTTTAAGCGATTTTTTCCAATCATACCGCACCCCCCAAAAACTTTAAGCATTATCCGTAGTTTCTGGAGAAGGCGGCAATTTTATGCAAGACATAAAAAAACAACCGGCGATTGATCCGGTTGTTTTGCCCATTATCATAATTGTTGTGTCCCTGCCGCATCCTGCGCAAAATGTTTGGCAGAAAGGCTGTGCGCCTGCTTTGCTTTTTTCAGGCCGAGCCACCAAAGCCCGAGCATAAACGGTACCATAAAATACAGCCATTTTTGCTGGGTGAGCATGATCCAGTCGTAAAAACCGTGCAGGATCACCGGCACCATAAAAGAAAAAAGGAACCAGCACTTTTTGCGCGGGGAGAATCTGGATTTTCCCATATAAAAGCCCATCATGACACCGAAAATGGCATGGCTTGATACAGGAAGAAGCGCACGCCCGAACGCCAGGTCAACGCCGCCCGAAAAAAGCGATAAAATATTTTCGAGCGTGGCAAATCCGAGCGAGACGCTGACGCCGTAAACGATGCCGTCAAAAGGTTCATCAAATTCCCGGTTAAAAAACACAATAGCGGCCAAACACAGCCACTTGCAAAGTTCCTCCGGCAAAGCGGAATGGAGGAAAGCATGCCAGATGCTGCCCGAAAAGAGATGCTCCCGTTCGAGGATAAACTGCAAAAACATAACCGGCAGCGTGACAAGCGCACCGTATAAAAACGCTTTTGCAACAACAAGTATCGGCTCTGGCTCAAACTGGTCCCGCAAATAAAAATAGCATAGCAGGGCAAGTCCGGGGGCGATGCCGGCTGACAAAAGGACAAGCATATCGAAACCTCGCTTTTTGCAAAACTCAAATGATCCGTGCCAAGTCATTTGTTTTCATCGTAACATGAAAAAGCCGGAAAAGAAATACTGCCCCCCGAAAAAACCCTTTAATTTCCTTTTTGCAAGAGAGCCTCCCGGTTTTTGATCGCTGTGGCAATTACACCGCCATGGAAACGTCCGTTTTCAATAAAAATCTCATTGGCATTGTTTCCGGCAGCAAGCACGCCCGCAATAAAAATCCCTTCAACATTCGTTTCCATTGTCTCTTCGTTGTAATGCGGGCGGCCTGTTTCCGGGTCAACGTCCACTCCCATTTTCCGCAAAAACGTATGATCCGGATGATAACCGACCATCGCAAATACAAAATCATTCCGGATCTCTTTCACTTCTCCGCCTGCTTCGTATACAACGCTCTGTTCTTTAATTTCTTTTACGTGCGCCTGAAATTCCATTTTCACTTTCCCGTGGCGGATAAGCGAATCAAATTCAGGCAATATCCACGGTTTAATGCTTTCGGAATAATGATCGCCGCGGTACAGCACGGTCACACGGGCACCCGCCTTGTGAAGCTCAATGGCAGCGTCCACAGCCGAGTTTTTTCCGCCGATCACACAAACATCGGTGTCAAAAAACGGATGGGCTTCTTTAAAATAATGGTACACTTTGTTTAAATCTTCCCCCGGAACATCCAGCCTGTTCGGATTGTCGTAATAGCCGGTTGCGACGACCACATAAGGCGTCTCATATTGGCCTTTTGTCGTCGTAATGGAAAAGGTTCCGCGTTTCTTTTCGACACGGAGCGCTTCTTCAAACCGGTGGATGCGAAGGGCCTTCAGTTTCGCCACTTCACGGTAGTATGTAAGCGCTTGGTTGCGTTTCGGCTTTAAATTTTCGGTAATAAACGGCACATCACCAATTGCAAGCCGGTCGCTTGAACTGAAAAAAGTCTGGTGCGTCGGATACCGGTAAATCGCATTGACGACATTTCCTTTTTCCAGTATAAGCGGATGTTTCCCGATTTCCTGCAGGCTGATTGCAGCAGCCAATCCGCAAGGGCCGCCGCCGATAATAATACAATCTTCTTTTCGCATGTTTGTCCACTCATCCTTTTTTCGTATCTGCCTTTTCGTTTTCATCCGTTTATTTAAAAATCTCCCACCGTGAACACGACAGGAGATTTCAGCCTTTCCTTCTTCTGAACCTGTAAAGCCCCGTTTGCTGCCCAGCTGGAGCCGGCTTTCGGAAACTCTAAATCCAGCCTCTGAACCGCGAAGCTTCCGCCACTCTTCTCACACCGATCATATAAGCGGCAAGCCGCATGTTCACCCGGCGTGAGCGGGAAGTATTGTAGACCGTATTAAACGCCTGGACAAGCACTTTTTCAAGCTTTTCTTCCACTTCTTCCTCCGTCCAGTAATACCCCTGGTTATTTTGTACCCATTCAAAATACGAAACTGTGACGCCCCCTGCAGATGCGAGCACATCCGGAACGAGCAGAATGCCGCGGTTGGTTAAAATTTCGGTTGCTTCAAGCGTTGTCGGACCGTTTGCTGCTTCCACCACGATTTTCGCCCGGATATTATGGGCGTTTTCTTCTGTAATTTGGTTTTCAATGGCGGCCGGAACGAGAATATCGCAATCCAGTTCAAGCAATTCCTTGTTCGTAATCGTATTTTTAAACAGGGTTGTAACCGTCCCGAAACTGTCGCGGCGGTCGAGCAAATAGTCAATATCGAGGCCTTCCGGATCATGCAGCGCGCCGTATGCGTCGGATATGCCGATCACTTTTGCGCCCGCATCATGCATAAATTTTGCAAGGAAACTTCCGGCATTGCCGAACCCCTGAATGACAACCCTGGCGCCTTTTAAATCAATCCCTTTTTTTCTGGCCGCTTCACGGATGCAGATGGTTACCCCTTTGGCCGTAGCGGATTCGCGGCCGCGCGAACCACCAAGCACAAGCGGTTTTCCTGTGATAAAGCCCGGCGAATTGAATTCGTCAATCCGGCTATACTCATCCATCATCCAGGCCATAATTTGCGAATTTGTAAACACGTCCGGTGCCGGAATGTCTTTCGTTGGGCCGACAATCTGGCTGATCGCCCGGACATAGCCGCGGCTCAAATTCTCAAGCTCGCGGAAAGACATTTTCCGCGGATCGCAGATAATGCCACCTTTTCCTCCCCCATACGGCAGATTCACAATGCCGCATTTCAGCGTCATCCAGATAGATAAGGCTTTCACTTCATTTTCCGTCACATCCGGGTGAAACCGGACGCCTCCTTTGGTCGGGCCGACAGCATCATTGTGCTGCGCGCGATACCCCGTAAAAATCTTAACCGTACCATCATCCATTCTGACGGGAATTTTAACCGTTAACATACGGACCGGCTCTTTTAAAAGTTCGTATACTTCTTCAGGGTATCCAAGCTTTTCAAGAGCTTCGTGAATAATTGTCTGTGTCGATTTCAGCACATCTCGACTTGCTTCCATTGTTTGATGATCTGCGCCCTTTTCGGCTGCCATTATCGCAAACCTCCTAGATACGAAAGAAATATCTGCTATCAAATTTAGTATACAACTTTCCCCAGCAGATGAAAACCTGAAAAAACATGGCGGACGGTTACGGGAAATGCTTCAGGAGTTCCGCAAGCGCATTTTCCTCAAACACCGCGATCCCGTATTCCCGGACCATAAACGGGGAAATCCGGGCGCGCTCGCCGTATTCAAGAATAAGCGGCGCATTTTGTGTTCCCGGTTTTTGCAGCAAATAATACTGGTCTTCGAATATATAAAGGCTGCACGCGGAAATCCGGCCGATCTGGTTTAAAAAGCCCGCAAGCGCAATCACTTCCTCAATCGATGGAAAAAAGTAGGCTTCTTCCTGTTCCAGCGTTTCCGGATCCGCCCATTCGCCCGGATCCGCGTCGTCCGCTTCGCCCACTGTCAGAATAAAAACCAATTCCTGGACATTAAATGAATAGATTTCAATGGTCAGCATATCGCTTTTGCCGACATGGTAAGCCTGATCCGCCAACTCCAGCATTTCTTCAAATAAATGATTCCAAATGGGCGAGTCGAGATCGTTTTCCATAATACCGCGTTCCGATAACTCTTCAAACGTAATGGAGTATTTAATTTTATTGGATGAAATCCGTTCCAGCTTCATTGATTTCCGCCCCCTGCATACGGATCTTACCTTATCGTATGCGGAAGGGGAAAGATGGTTCATGATGGCCGCCTGCTGCTTTCGATCGTAATTAAATGGGCTTCCGGTTTTGCACAAAGCCTGAGTGGAACAAGTGTCGTGCCGTAACCGTTGCTTATGAGGTGGATGACATTGCGCACTTTTCTCACCCCGCCGCGCCTGTAACGGCTAAGGCCGAGAATACGAATCTGCCCGCCGTGCGTATGGCCGCTCAGCATCACATCGATATTGTCCCATTCATGAAGCTGGTGGATCATTTTCGGGTTATGGCTGATTAAAATCCGGAGATCGTCCGGCTGCACCGATTGAAGTGCTTCATCGAGATTTTCGTTTTCCGTCGTCAAATCATCCACGCCGATCAGCGCAATTCGTTTTTTCCCGTTTACATATACAAAATCCGCCGCGTTGCGCAGCGTGCGGACGCCGGTTCTGGCAAAAACGGTCGCGAGCGCTTCGCCGTCCGCTTCATAATCATTATTTCCCCACACAAAAAATACCGGGCCAATTTTTTTCAGCAACCGCAAATTTTCCTCTGTTCTGGAAAGCGGAACCCCCTTTTCCAGCAAATCTCCCCCGATTATTGCAAATCGTGCTTCTCCTGTTGCCTCTTCGACCAGCCTGGGATCAATTTTGCGCCGGTGGATATCAGAAATAAAGAAAAAAGTGCACGGCTCCTCTCCGGCCGGATACTCATCAAGCAAAAACCGGTGCCGGATGAGCCGATTTAACGATGCTTCATAATGCATATACATCAATAAAACAATGCCAAGCAAAAAGGCAATCGATAAAAATGCAAACATACACGAGTGCTCCTGTTCCGCCGGGTGCTGGCCGGCACAAACGAAATTTTCTGCAATCCCTATCCGTATTATATCTTAATCATGGCAGATAGAAAGCATTCCGGCATTGTTTTTGACATAGCGGGAGAGAACCGCACATAAAATGAAAAAGACTTTTAAATGTCAGGAGGACTGAGATGAAAAACCATTATAAAACGTATCATCCCTTTATCGGACCGTTTGACCCCTGCCCGCCGATAACCGAAAAAGTTTACTCCACCCCGCCGAATTTGTATTTAGGGTTTCAGCCCCCGAACCTTCCGCAATTTGCACCGCAGGAAGCGTTAAGGCGCGGGACGCTTTGGAGGCCGCTTTATGACCCGTATTACAGCCCTTATGAACGGGCAAAGGAGGAAAACGATTGAAGCAGCTGCCAAAAGAGTATTACACAAGGCTTGAAGAACTGCAGGCCCTTGATTTTGCACTTGTGGAACTGAACCTTTATTTGGATACCCATCCCGATGACCAGGCAGCGATCGAACAGTATAATACTTTTGTCCATGCCAGGAAAAAAGTCAAAAGAGCATTTGAAAAACAGTTCGGGCCGCTGACAAATTTCGGGCACAGCTATTCGCCAACGCCTTTCCAGTGGAAAGAGCCGCCGTGGCCGTGGCAGGTATAAGCAAATAAAGGAGGAAACCGTACATGTGGATCTATGAGAAAAAATTGCAATATCCCGTCCGGGTCTCAAGCTGTAACCCGAGACTTGCGAAACTTTTAATCGAGCAGTACGGCGGAGCGGACGGAGAGCTTGCGGCAGCGCTCCGGTATTTGAACCAGCGCTACACCATCCCAGATAAAGTGATGGGGCTTTTAAATGATATCGGCACAGAAGAACTGGCCCATCTTGAAATGATCGCGACGATGGTCTTAAAATTAACAAAAGATGCCACGCCGGATCAATTGATTGCTGCCGGCCTTGACGCGCATTATGTGGACCATGATAAAGCGCTCCATTATCATAATGCCGCAGGAGCCCCGTGGACAGCTACCTATATCCAGGCAAAAGGGGATCCGATTGCCGATATTTATGAAGACATTGCCGCCGAGGAAAAAGCGCGGGCTACGTATCAATGGATCATCAATTTAAGTGACGACCCTGACCTAAATGACGGGCTCCGCTTTTTAAGGGAGCGGGAGATTGTCCACTCGCAGCGGTTCCGCGAAGCCGCGCAAATTTTAATGGAAGAAAGAGACAGAAAAAAAATTTTTTAGAAGATGCCGGGGCATCTTCTTTTTTTCGGCGGCTTTTAGTCTCCGTACCTGTTCCGGTGAATGGCTACTTGTTCTCGTGGTATAAATTAATATCAAACTCTTTTTGCATCATTTCGAATACAAGGTGGCGATCCTTCCAGCTTTCCCCTTTCCATAAATCTTTGCTTTTATCAATAATTTCGCAGCGGAGCGCATGAAATTCTTTTTCAGCCTTTTCCCGCTTGTCAAACAAGATTTTGCTCATGCCCCAAAGCGCAGCGGCCAAAAGCAGGAAAAACAGGTGAAACGGGCTTTCAGAAATACCGGAGAAAACGGAGAACACGGAACCGGCATTTTCAAAAGACCTGTAAACATAGTAGGCCCATGCGCATGTGTAGAGCATGCTTGTCCAAAGAAAAACAAGATGCCGCTTCCGCAGGCGGTCAAATTTTTTTTTGCGTTTGACAGCACTTTGCAGCATCTGCTTTGTCGCCGCATCTGTCCCTTTTAGCCCGGTGATGGACGGCTCCATACTGATCCCCCCTCACTCTACTATATGCGGCAAGGGACAGATCCATGACAAGCAGGCAGCTGCCCTGTCCTGAAATTTCGCCGGCAGATTCTCCTCTTTTTGGGGCGCCATTTATCGCGGGATGGGCATCTATCTGAAAAACAAAAACGTATAACAGATGTAAACGGCAATTGGCACTAAAATAAAAATGACAGCCAATAGGTTCACAAGCGGCAACCGGGAGCGGGATTCCTTTTCGGTACTTTTCCGCTTTTCTGCCCGCGAAACGGCCGCCGCCGTTTGTTTCTCCGTTTTTTCCTTTGCTTTGCCGGCCGGTTCAAGCTTTTGCCGCCGTTTTTCCATTTCAATGATATATTTTTCGTCTGACATGGCTTCCCCTTCCCCACATCCGGACTAAATCCCCTGTTTTTTGATGCGGATACCTAGTAAACAATCGATTGTAAAATGCATGATGATGACCGCCGGAAGATTTTCATGAGAAAGCACATAAACGGCACCAATCCAAAAACTCAAAAGCAGCACATTCGCGATTAAATACCAGTGGCCAAAATACCGGATATGCATGAGTGCAAAAATAAGGCTTGCTGCCGGCAATCCAAAATGCGTCTGGATGGCGCCCCGAAACAAGAGCTCTTCCGCCACCGCGATCAGCGCCGTTAAAGCAATAATAGACGGAACCGAACGGGTTTTAAAAATCCGCTCATTCACGCCCCCGTCATCATAATACGCTTTCGGGAGCCATTTCATGAGCAAAGTATCCGCAAAAACGACAGCAACTCCGTTTAATAAACCGTATGCACATTTCGCAAATGACATACGAAAGTGCTGAAAAAATGCTTTGCCATCCGGAAATAACAGAAATCCGAGCAAAGCGGCAGCAAACAGGAGAATCAGCTGTGTCAAAATTAAGTGAAAAGTAAGTTCCCGGTCTGTGAGTTCCTTGATCAAATCCGCCTGTTTTCTTCGTGCCATTTTTGTTCCCCTTTTCTGAATAGGTCCTGCAAAAGCAATTCCCATGCAGGAACGGTTTCGAGGGTGCCCCCGCTTTTTTGATTGCTTTCATATAAGGCTGTTTCAAGGCCGCAAATGTCACAGCACGCTTCATTGCCAGCAGCGGGCGGTTCACCGAAATACCGTAAAATTTCCGAGCGGCGGCATGACGAAGACCGGACCATCTGCACCATTTCCTTTAACTTCCGGCGCTTGTACGCCATCCGCTCGTTCCGGATGGCTGCAACCTCCCGGGTCCATGCTTCTTCCGGCAGGTTAAGCACTCTGTGGTGCAGCAGAAACCGGAGTTGCGGTTCCGTGCATCCAAGCGCCGCCCCGGCTTCCTTCAAATCTCCTTTCCATCTGCTGAAAGCGGCCAATTGTGCATCAGTCGGAAGCTCAGCCTCGATCAGCTGAAGCGGGAGCCGTTCATCCCCTTCCGTATACAAAAGGACGGCAATGCTCGGAAGCCCGTCCCGCCCGGCTCTGCCGATTTCCTGCAGATAGGCTTCCATCTGCAACGGCAGGTGAAAATGGATGACAAAGCGGATATCTGCTTTGTCCACCCCCATGCCAAACGCGCTTGTCGCACAAATGATCTTGATCTGTCCGTAAATAAACTGCTGCTGGATCAAAATTCTTTGCTCCTGGTCGATGCCGCTGTGATAAGCGGCCGCTTCGGCAATCCCCTCCTGCCTTAACCGTGCCGCCATTTCCTCAGCCGCCTTTTTGCTTGAAAAATAGATGATACCGGGCTTCTGCAGATTTTTCGCATAGGCAACTAGTTTTTCCTCTTTTTCGCGGTATGAAGGGATCCGGTCTATTTTGATGGCGATATTGGGCCTGTTGACAGAATAAATAAACCGGTTTGGGTCTTTTAAGCCGAGATACTTGCAAATATCGTCCCTCACCTGTTCTGTTGCTGTCGCAGTCAGGGCGAGAGTAAGCGGTGTGCCCAACTGTTTTCGGACTTCGCCAAGGTTTAAGTATTCCGGCCTAAAGTCATGGCCCCACTGGGAAATACAATGCGCTTCATCGACTGCAAAGAGCGCCGTCCGGATTTGTTTTAATTTTCCGAGGACATGGCGGTTGTGCAGCATCTCCGGCGAAACAAAGATAAATTTGAAAGCACCCAGATGTGCAAGGGCTGCTTCCCGCTCCGGACCGGTTAAAAATGAATTTAACGCCACCACACTTTTTTCGCCGCGCATTTTCATCTGCTCTGTCTGGTCCTGCATGAGCGATAAAAGCGGGGAAACGATGACGCAGGATCCGTCCAGCAAATAGGCAGGCAACTGGTAGCATAAAGATTTTCCGGTACCGGTCGCAAGCATCGCCAGTGTATCTTTGCCGTCCAGCAGTGAACGGATGACTTCTTCCTGCCCCGCCCGGAATGCGCTGAAGCCGAATTTACTTTTCAAAAAGCTTAAAAGATCCACTGCGGCCCATCCTTTCTGCCAGTACAAGGCGAATATGGAAATACGGGACATCCCCTACTTTTTCTTTAATCGGTTTTAATTTCTTCGTATTTAAATCAGCGGCTGCCCGGATGATCTTTTGTTCTTCATCCTTTGGCACATACCGGTCCAGCGGAAAATCCGGGACCGTTAACGCGATTTCAATCAGATGGTCTTCAATCGTGCTTTGCTTTAACCCTCTCAGCGTGCTGATTTCCGCAATCGTTTTCCCTTGCTTCAAGAAGCCGAATGTCACCGAGGCAGACCGGGTCAGCGGCAGGGCCTTTTGCACATCGTGAAGCATTTGGTATAAATACCGGAATGTTTCAGGATCTCCGAGGATGCGCCGGACGATAAAGTGAAGCAAATGCAAAAATCGGTACCAGTACTCTACAGGATCAAGGTGCAGGGCGGAGGCAGCCTGCGTGATCGTATATCCGATCCGGCCTGCACCCGTCAACCGGAGGACAAAAATTTCAGGTTTTTCCGGCGGGCTGTTGGAAAACAGACTGTAAAATTCACGGTACAGATGCTCCGCTAACGCAATCCTGCTTTTTGCATGCTGTTTCAGCCAGTTTTTTGCCCAAGCCTGAAGAGCCGGGTCCCTTTGAACCGGATAATATACTTTATTTCCATACACTAAGTTGGATACGGCCTGGGTAATGAGATTCAACCTTTTCCAAAACAGATTTGCCGAATCCTGGTATTTCAAGCCGTCCAGGTAAGGAAACCGTTCTTCCATCCTGCCGGTTGCCAAAAGCAGGGCAGCACCTTTTTCTGTGACCACGCAGGCATCCGGGCCGCTTTTTTGCAGCAACCCGGCTTTTAATAGGGCCTCTACTTCGCGTGTGAAAGCCTCACGGGAAATAAATGGAAACGTTTGAAAGAGCCTGCCAATCTTGAAAAAATGGGAATCCTGGATCGTCTGTGCTGATTTTTTGCCGTTTAATAGATGAAAAACAGCATAAGGGGTGCGTTCTCCATTCAGGTTGCTGAAGCAATCCAGCAATACAGCCTGTAAAAAAGGCATCTGAATCCTCTCCTGTTCTTTAGCTGAAAAAAGGGGGAAGTGCAAGGAAAAATCGGGGGTTGGTTCTATTTTAACATGGAAACAGGCGATTTGTTTACCATTTTTTTCATTGATTCGACAGGTTTCACGAACTCCGCCAGCCCGCTATTGAAATAAGAAAAAAAGAGTTTTAAAATGAAGGAGAAACACCGGCATACCTTCGTGCACATGACGAGGCTGCCTGTTTTTCTTTTCTGCCATGATTGAACAACGAGGAGGAATCAAAATGGCAAAGTTTACAATCGTGGACAAAGATACATGCATCGCTTGCGGCGCTTGTTCCGCCAGCGCTCCTGATATTTTCGACTATGACGATGAAGGGCTTTCTTTTGTGATTTTGGATGATAATAAAGGCACTGCGGAAGTCCCGGAAATATTGGAAGATGACCTGATGGATGCCTTTGAAGGATGCCCGACAGAATCGATTAAAGTTTCCGACAAGCCTTTTGATGGCGATCCGTTAAAATACGAATGAAAAAAGCAGGCTCAAATGGCCTGCTTTTTTTCATATTCTTTTTCCCCCAATGGCGGATGCTTTGTCAATCCAATTTTTCATTTTTGTAAACATGAGCATAAACAAAACCGTCACGATGAGGCCTTTTACAAGATTAAAAGGCAGCACGCCCGCCACAATATACGCTTTTACATTCCCGACCGAAAAGTTCATGAAGTACAGGTAAGCCGGTAAAATGACGAAATAATTTAAAATGCTCATACATACCGACATGGATACCGTGCCAGTGACTAGACCTACAGTCATGCCTTTTTTTGTCCGCATCCGTTTGTAAATGAGATATGTCGGCAGGACGAACAGCATCCCTGCAAAAAAGTTTGCCACATTCCCGATCGGTACCCCTGCTTCACTGCCGAGCGATAGATAATTCAGGATATTTTTGATCAGTTCCGCTACAACAGAAGCCATTGGCCCGTAAAGAAGGGCTGCCACCAATACCGGAATGTCGCTGAAGTCCACTGTTAAAAACGATGGAAAAGGCGGAACCGGAAATTTAATAAACATCAGCATAAAAGCCAGAGCACTGAGCAACGCGACCGCAACGAATTGCTTTACATCCCATTTCTTCATTTAAACTTCCTCTCTCCTTGTGACCGATTTATCATCAAAGGAAGAAAGGTGCCACGGACCAAAATGAAAAGCCCCTGACAAAATGTCGGGGGCTTTGTAATAGGCGAGTCCAAATAAGCGTTTAACACGTCATTAAACACTGGCAACCTTTATCTTCTCCCATCCAGACTATACTGTCGGTTTTGGAATTTCACCAAATCCTGCCGAAAATCCGGCTCGCGGACTGAAAGGCAACTGCCTTATCACCGCCGGTCGGGAATCTCACCCAGCCCCGAAGATAAATCGTATGAAATTTTGATTACAAGCTTATTATACATGCCGGCTGCCATTTTGTGAAGCATTCCGCACCACTTTCATTCATTTTTTATTTTCAGCACCTGGCCGGCCATAATCCGGTCCGACCGCAATTTGTTCCAGCTTTTCAGTCTTCCCACGCTCGTATGAAAATGGAGGGCAATGTTCCAGAGCGTGTCGCCTTTTTTCACAGTGTAAGCTGCAGGCTGAGGGACGGTGGAAGCAGCAAAAACCCCGTAAGGATCATGGGTCTTGGCGGAAACCGTCTGGCCCGGCGCGCCTGGTCCGAAGATCAAAAACGGGTCAATGGCGTTTTTCTTATCCGGCGTCCATGGCCCGTTATGCACTTCAAAATGAAGATGGATACCAGTTGAATGGCCGGTCGAACCCATATAGCCGACCACCTTTCCTTTTTCAACATGCTGCCCCGCTCTCACTGCCCTTCCGGCAAGATGGGCGTAAACCGTTTCATAACCGGACGGATGGCGGATAAAAACAACATGGCCGTAGGATGCGGACAGATAGGAACGGGTAACGGTACCTTCTTGGGCGCTGAATACTTTTGCGCGGTATCTTCCGGCAATATCAAGCCCTTTATGTGTGCCGTATCTTGTGTTAAATGTGTCGGAGATCGTCCCTGCCGCCGGAAAAATCCAGTCTTTTGTCGCTTCATGGATAACCGACCCGGATGCGGCTACGTCATTTGCCGAACAGGCAAACCCCAGGCATGCAGCTGTCAATGAAACGAAAAGGCATATTTTGATGTATGCCGGCAATTGATCCACCCCATTTTCATTTTTTCAATTCCGTTTCAAGCAAAGCCATCTTCTAAGATGCGCAAAAAACGGGAAAATATACAAAAAAAGGCAGACCCGGCGCAGAGGTCAGCCTTTTTTTGGAAGGAAAAATGAAAAGGTGGTCCCTTCCCCTAATTTGCTTTTGACAAAGATCCGGCCACCATGCCCTTCGACAATGTTTTTGGCAATCGCAAGGCCCAGCCCTGTTCCCGATTTGCCGCGCGTCCTTGCTTTATCCGCTTTGTAAAAGCGTTCAAATACAAACGGCAAATCCTCATCCGGTATACCGGATCCGTTGTCTTCGACGTGTACATATACGCCGCCGGGTGCTTCTTCCTCTTTTACTTTGACGTAACCGTTCGGGGAAGTATGCCGGAGGGCGTTATCAATTAAATTCGTCAGCACCTGTTCAATTCTGTCGGCATCGATTTCAAGGGTGAGATCGCTGTCCGAAGTCTCGCAAACGAGGTCGATTCCTTTTTCTTTCGCGATGCCGTTAAATTTATGTGTCACTCTTTCAATGAAACTGTTAAATGAGACCGGCTCCATTCTGAACGAAAAATGCCCTGCTTCCATTCTTGCCAGATCGAGCAGCTCATTGACAAGCCGGCCGATCCTTAGCGTTTCATCGTAAATGATTTTGGCAAATTCTTTCTTTTCTTCTTCACTTGCCGCAATATCATCAATGATCGCTTCGCTGTATCCCTGCAACATGGCAACCGGCGTCCGCAATTCGTGCGAAACGTTTGCGATAAAATCATCGCGCAGCTTGTCCAGCTTCCGTTCTTCCGTCATATCGCGGATAATGGTGACAACGCCGCGGATCCGGGACAAATTATAAAGCGGGCTTGCAATCATAACATAGTACCGGCCGTTGATTTCAATTTCATCCGTCTGTTCTTTCTCCGTTTCGACCACTTTCGCAAGCAATGCGGACAACCCTTCAGGAAGCGGGGCGTCTTTTGCAGCCTGGTTATGATACCAGTTTTGAAGAAACATCTCAGCCGGCGGGTTCATGATTAAAATGGCACCGTCCCGGTTAAAGGTCAAAACACCGTCGGCCATGCTGCTTAAAATATTCCGCAGCTGCTCTTTTTCCTGCTTTAAGGCGTCCATATTAAATTTAAGCTGTCGCCCCATCGTATTAAAAGCGGTGGCCAGTTCCCCGATTTCATCACGGGTTAAAATCGGCACCTTTTTGTCAAAACGCCCTTTTGCCACTTCAAAAGCCGCTTCCCGCATTTTATGCAATGGCCCGCCAATCCTTTTTGAAAGGAAGAAAGCAAAGCCGGTCGTTAAAATAATGGCAATGCCTGCACCGAGCAAAATGATTTTTGTCGTTTGCCGCGTCATTTCCTGAAGCACTTCCAATGACTGGTAAACAAATACCGCGCCCGGTTCTTCCCCCTTCACATGAAGCGGGACGGCCGTCACAATCACATGATGGTACTTATTGCGGGAAGACCCGCCAGAAGGGGTTAACTCTTTGCTCACTTTCTTCTTTTCGCTAAACACTTGGGACAGCTGCTTGTCCTTTAAAATCGACGCGTACGGGATCCCTTTGTATGATTTGGAACCGGACGGATAAAAGATATCATTTTTGCGGTAAACGATCATGACTTTCTCGTTTTGGTCCAGAACGCCGAGGGCAATTTCTTTCCCGATCTTTCCGCTTGGGTGCTCCTCCATAATCCTCGAGATTTTTTGCGCCGTATTAGACAAATCCTGCTCAATCTGATTGATATGGTATTCTTCAAAAAACTTGAGCAACAGTACCGTCAGGATGAGCAGAACGCAGGCAACCATCAGCAGAATGGTCATCCACAGTTTCCCGACAACCGTCCGCCAAATTCTCATTCCGGCGCAACCTCAAATTTATACCCGACGCCCCAGACGGTAACGATCATTTTAGCCGCGTTTTCGCTCACTTTATTCAATTTTTCCCGCAAGCGTTTGACATGCGTATCCACCGTACGGAGATCACCGAAAAATTCATAATGCCATACTTCTTTTAAAAGCTGTTCGCGGTCAAACACTTTATCCGGAGATTTGGCGAGAAAATAAAGCAGCTCATACTCTTTCGGGGTCAGATTGACTTCCTTTCCGTCCGCTGTGACGCGGTGAGCATCATTGTCAATGGTAATATGCGGGAAAACGACAATGTCTTTTGCTTTTGTATCCGCGTTTAAGAAACCCGTTTGCAACGACCGGCGGAGCAGGGCTTTCACCCGCAGTACCACTTCGCGCGGGCTGAAAGGTTTTACAATATAATCATCCGCGCCAACTTCAAATCCTTCCACCCTGTTGGCTTCTTCGCCTTTAGCCGTCAGCATGATCACGGGCGTCATTTTCTTTTCGTGCAATTCCTGGCACACTTCAATGCCGTCTTTGCCCGGCATCATAATATCGAGCAAAATGCAGCTGTAGTCTTTTTCAAGCGCCATTTTCAAAGCGGTATCGCCGTCTTCCGCTTCATCTATCGTGTAATTTTCCCTTTCCAAATACATTCGTAACAGGCGCCGGATCCTTTCTTCATCATCAACCACTAAAATTTTTACATCCTCATCCATGGCTATTCCTCCTCAGTCAATATCAGCCGCCTGCTGCGAGCAAGATTCATCCAGCCGGTAAAATCCTTGCGGGCTTCCCGGGGCCATGCAAGCCGCCCGCATCCCCGGGTGGGGCTCCCGGGGATGCGCAGGATTCAAAAGCTTACAAAATCAGGCATACGAATGCAGCCCAGCAATGACAAGATTTACTGCAATCAGGTTAAACAGAATAATGGCAAAGCCAATGACGGCCAGCCAGGCGGATTTTTCACCTTGCCAGCCTTTTGACATGCGCAAATGGAGAAAAGCGGCATAAAACAGCCACGTAACCAGTGCCCACACTTCTTTCGGGTCCCAGCTCCAAAATTTGCTCCAGGCAATTTGTGCCCAGATCATCGCAAAGATTAACGCGCCGAGCGTAAACACCGGAAACCCGATCAATACCGAACGGTAGCCGATCTCATCCATTAAATCCGCATTTATATTTTTGGTGAGCGGTTTTAACAGCGCGCCGATCCGCTTTCTGGCCGCCAACCGGACCAGCACGTAAAGAATGATGCCGCTCAAAACAGACCAGAGCACCGTGTTCAGTTTGACGGCATTGATAAAGGCCGGCACATAAAACCACGGCGTCATTCTCCCAGCTGTTAAAAGTTCCCCGCCATGCGGCCCGATAACAGCCGGCATATGGTAGACGAGGGCATTTTCCCCCGTGTTTTTTGCCCCGTTACGGTCAATCCAGCTGAAATCCGCTTTGTAATGAAACAAGCCGAAAGCGGATTTTGCGACAATAAAACCGGCGATGCAGATTAAACAAAGCATAACAAATTCCAGCCAGAAAGTCTGCCGGTTTGATTTTTGCTGATCAGTGCTTTTCACAAGGTAAATCAGCCCGGCAGCAAAACTGACAGCAAGAATGGCCTCCCCGGCGGCCGCCGTTGTCACATGAATCTGCAGCCAGTAGCTCCTGAGAGACGGCACGAGCGGATTGATGTCTTTCGGGAACATGCTTGCATAGGCAATCAAAAGAAGTGCAACCGGCAAAGCAAACAGCCCGAGCACCGCACTCCTGTAAAGAAAATAAATGACCATAAAGGCTCCAACAAGCATCATACCAAAAAAAGTAGTGAATTCAAATAAATTACTTACAGGGGCATGCCCGGATGCGATCCACCTTGTAATAAAATAACCGGCCTGGCAAATAAACCCCGCAACCGTTGCGAAGATCGCAAAATTTCCCCACTTCGTTTTTTGCGGCCCAGTGCTTCCCTGTCCCTTTTTCGGTGTGCGGATCGCGCCGCCAAACAGTAAAGTGCCGATTAAATACAAAAGAAATGCGGCGAACAACAACCGGCTGCTCGTTTCGACCAGATTTTCCAATTTTCCCCCTCCTCATCCGATTGCTCCTGTCTGTTTAAGCCGTATGGGCCTGTTGCGGATTCTTCCGTTCTTTTCTGTCAACAAGCGCCGGCATGCCGGATGCGCTGAGCACCCATTCCAGCTCCCTTTTTAGCCCGTACCAGTTTTTATTTGTATGGGCTGCCAAAAGCACGGCGCCTTTCTCCCGCTTCAGCCAGAAACGGCGGTGATTCCAGTACGCGCCTTGAATAACCCCGATCATAAAGATCGCGCCCCCAACGGCCAGTACCCAGAGCGTCTCGTCTTTTCTTACGGCCAAAGCAGAAACATTCCGCGTTTCAAGCCCGGCAAAAGCCAGCTTGTAGTCATTTTTTCCGAGCGGTTCCACAGTCTGACGGATGGCAACAAAGCTTTTTTCCCCTTTCGGATGCTCCGGCGAAATTAAGCTAAAAAGAAAAGCAGGATTGTTTGGAATATACGAATCCGTTTGCGGCTCCCCGTTTTTGGCAAACCCTGTAAACGAAGGATAGTAGCCGAGCAGCTTGACTTTATAGCCGTTTCCGAGCGGGTACTCCGCCTTTGGATGGTACAGGTCAATTTTAAGTTTGCCGTATATTTTTTTATTCGACTTCTTCTCAAAAGCAAAAGACATCGCCTGGAATTCATCCAGCTTGTAATCCATTTGATACACGGCGTAATGTCCGAATTTCAAAGGCTTATTGACCTGGATGCGGTAGAATTTCACTTTTTTAAGCGGGGCGTCTTCCCCTAAAACGCGCTTTTTCCCCTGCTTGTAAAGCACGGCATCCGTCTCGAAATTTTTCGCAACATTGCCGACCCTATTCAGTGCCGATTCAAAATTTTGATTGTCTTTTTTGCTGTAAACTTGCAGCTTGAATTGCTTGTTCAGGAGCACATACTGCCCGTTTGTGCCGGGGAGCACCGCTTTTTCTCCTTCCCTCACCCAGACCAGTTCATCGACATACATGCCGGGAACAAAGCGGAGCATAGAGCCGCAAAGAAAGATGATCAATCCGATATGGTTGACGTACGGCCCCCAGCGGGAAAACCGATTTTTCTCGGCAAATAAGTTCCCGCCTTCTTCGCGGATTTTATAATGTTTCGCTTCAAGCCGGTGTTTGACCTGTGCATAAGCGGCGTCATCGATGGCCCCTTCCTTTTTCACGTACAGGCGCTGCCGCTTCAGAAACCCTTCATGGCGCGCTGCTTTCTGGTTTGAGAGGGCGCGGCGCAGCGGGATAAAGCGGTCAAGGCTGCAAATGACGAGCGAAACGCCGATCAGGGCGATGAAAAGCAGATACCACCAGGAATTGTACAGGTTATCAAATCCGAGCGTATACCAGAGCTTGCCGAACCAGCCGTACTGATTCTCGTAATACTCGGACGGGTCGACATTGGAAGGGATATAGTCGGCCTGGGGCAGCACAGTGCCGAGTGCTGACGCAATTAACGTCAGGACAATCAGCCAGACACCGGTTTTTACGGACGAAAAAAAATTCCAGATTTTATCCACCGGCGTTTTTTTATACACTTGCGACCTGCGCGCGCTTCCTTCATACCGCATATCATGGAGGACTGCCGCCTCCGCTTCTGCTGTCAGCGCTTTCCCGCACGACTCGCACAAAACGGTCCCGGGAGGATTCACATGTCCGCACTCACATTTTATATCCTTCATTGTCTCTCTCCTCGGTTATGGTTTGATCATATCCATCATGTCCTGAATGTCTTTTTTGGAGAGGTTTTGGTTTCCAATGATCACTTTTTTGACTTTCCCGTCCGGCCCGATCAAAAAGGTTGTCGGAAGGGGGTCGATGTGATACGCATGCTGGACATCACCGTTTTTATCAATCAGCACCGGGAACGTAAGCCCGTACTGTTTCACGAATTCGTCCACAAGAAAGCGCGTATTTTTTACGTGGACGGCAAGAATTTCCACGCCTTTTGGTTTATAGGACGAATAGAGTTCATTCATATAAGGCATTTCTTTCTTGCACGGCTCGCACCATGTCCCCCAAAAATTCAAAAGGACACCTTTCCCTTTATAATCAGATAACCGGTACGTTTTCCCATTCAAATCTTTCAGGATAAAATCAGGGGCCTTATCCCCCGCTGCAAGCGCTCCCCGCGACTCCTTCGTCGCATTTGCATACAGTGTGTAACCGACAGCCAATACCAAAACAGCGAGAATCGCGGCGCGGAAAATGAGACGTTTCTGTTTCGTTTGTGACATTGCTCCTCCCCCTGTCCAAAAGTGTCACACAACTCTCATACATTATAACATTTTTCTGTCCTTTTTCGCTGTTTTTTGAAGTTTTTGTGAACAAAATAAGCCCCTTAACTTGCGCTTTTATTTACGGGAGGCGCCGCCGTTTTCGGCAAGGGATCTTAACGTCTTGACTTCGTGCGGGGTGAGCTCCCTTTTTTCGCCCGCGTTTAATCCTTTTAATGTCAGCATGCCGTATGCTTCGCGCCGCAGTTTTTCAACCGGGTAGCCGAGATGTTCGAACATGCGCCTCACTTGCCTGTTTCTGCCTTCATGGATCGTAAGCTGGACGATCGCTTTCTTTTTTCGTTTGTCCATGGACAACAGTTTTGCCCTGGCAGGCGCAGTCATGCCGTCCTTTAGCCGGATCCCTTTTTCCAGCTGCTTTAATTCCTGCCTGGATGGAATGCCGGAAATCCTTGCAATATACGTTTTGTCGATTTCAAAACGCGGATGCATCAGAAGGTTTGCAAATTCACCGTCATTGGTGACTACTAAAAGGCCCGACGTGTCGTAGTCGAGCCGGCCGACCGGATAAACCCTTGCACCCGCATCGCGGAAATAATCGCTTACCGTTTTTCTCCCTTTGTCATCGCTGACAGTGGAAATCACCCTTCTTGGTTTATAAAAAAGGTAATATACTTTTTCTTCACGCTCAAGCGGAATGCCTTCCACTTCAATTTTATCCGACTGGGATACTTTTGTCCCCAGCGTTCTGACTGTCTCCCCGTTCACTTTTACTTTCCCTTCCAGTATCAGCTGTTCCGCTTTTCTCCGGGATGTGACACCGGCCTGTGCGATCACTTTTTGCAAACGTTCCATCCGTTACACCTCAATCTGTTTTGCTTAAACTATCCTTTAAGCATTATGGCATAACGTAAATAAAATGCAAAGCCGGACGAGCGAAACAAGCACCCTGAAATGACGGAGAAACCGTTTTTTCTTTTACCGCGTCAGAATAACAACAGCACCATGAAAATCGCAATCATAATCCCGAACAGATCGGCGAGCAGCCCGACTTTTAAGGCGTCCCCCATTTTCCGGATGCCGACTGCCCCGAAATAAACGGTTACAACATAAAGGGTGGTATCCGTGCTGCCCTGGATGACGGATGCCATTCTCCCGATGAGCGAGTCCGGCCCGTATGTTTTGATCAGATCCGCCATCAGGGCAAGAGCGGCATTGCCGGAAACCGGCCGGATCAAAGCAAGCGGCACGACTTCAGATGGGATACCGAGCAAATGCAGGGCCGGTTTTAAAAATCCGACAAAAAAATCGAGCGCCCCTGAGGCCCTGAAAATTGTGATCGAGACAAGCATGCCAACTAAAAAAGGAATGATGGAAAAGGCAATTTTAATGCCTTCTTTGCCGCCTTCCACAAATGTTTCGTAAGCCGGCACTTTTTTCCATGCGCTGTAAAGCAGGATAAATCCGACCATTGCCGGAATCAGCCAAATTGAAATCAGTGAGATCCATTTCAAAAACATCACTTCCTCCGTTTCGTCCGCCGGTGGTAAAAATAGCGGTCAATGCAAATGGCGGCAATGGTCGTTGCAAAAGTGGCGATGCAGGTCGGCGCCACAATCTCGGTCGGATGCGCGGAACCTGCATTCAGGCGGATGGCAATCACCGTTGCCGGAATAAGTGTGAGCCCGGATGTGTTTAAAGCAAGGAACGTGATCATTGAACGGCTTGCTTCCGGTTTCCTTCCGTTCAGTTCGTGCAGCTGCTCCATCGCTTTAATGCCGAGCGGAGTGGCGGCATTTCCGAGCCCAAACATATTGGCAATCATATTGGAGAGGATGTAGCCGAGTGCCGGATGGTTGTCCGGCACATCCGGAAACAATTTTTTTATCACCGGCCGGAACAGGCGGGAAAGTTTCGAAAGGAGGCCTGAAACTTCCGCAATCTTCATCATCCCGAGCCAGAAAACAAGAACGCTGATCAGGCCGATGCTGATCGAGACCGCATCGCGCGCGGATGTAAAAATCGCCTCGTTCACCGCCTGCATCTTGCCATTTACCGCCGCAAAAACGAGCCCGATCACGGCCATGCCGATCCAAATATAATTAACCATTGTTTTTCAGCCCCAATTGGATCCAAAATGTCTCTTTGAACTGTTCAAGCCATGTTTCTTTCTCTTTAACCGGCGTTTTCTGATAATAAATAGGCGTGCTCGCGATCACCTTTTCGTTTAAATAAACAATCGCCCTTCCGACGGTCTCCGGCACTTTTTCCGGGTCTTTCCACGAATTTTCAGGCTTTTTGATCCGGTATTCGACTTTTACGGCGTCTTCTTCTCCGGCTTTAAGCGGGTAGGTGATATCCCGTTTCACATAAACATGCTGTTTCAAATATTTCGTGCGGACGGCGGCAACCGGCCCCTCTTCCACAATCCGTTTCCTGTCATACTGGCTGAAGCCGTACTCATACATCGCAATATGGTCATCCCAGTCATCCGAATCGTTCAGGGTAACGGCGATGAGATTTTCGCCGCCTTTTGCCGCCGTTGTCACAAGTGTCCGTCTGGCCGCTTTCGTATAACCGGTTTTCCCGCCCGTACAGTACCGGTACTTTTCAGTCAGCAGCCGGTTTTTGTTCCGCCAGCCTTTGTAAAATTTCGTGCCGGTAATTTTCCGGAACTCTTTATTTTGCATCGCGTATTTCATTAACAGCGCCATATCGTAAGCGGTCGAATAATGGCGGCCACCCGGGTCTTCAAGGCCGTTCGGGTTAGCAAAATGGGTGTCATGCATGCCGATCTCCTTCGCTTTTTCGTTCATCATAAAAACAAAGCCTTCTATGCTGCCCCCGACATTTTCGGCAATGACATTGGCGGCGTCATTTCCCGACCGGAGCATGAGCCCGTAAACAAGATCCTTCATTTTCCATTTGTCTCCCGGTTTCAAATACAATGATGACCCCTCGGTACGTACGGCGCGGTTCGAAACGACAGCCTCCTTGTCCATTTTTCCCGATTCAATGGCCACTAGCGCCGTCATGATTTTCGTAATCGAGGCAATGCTTCTCGGTTCATATGCATCTTTTTCGTACAAAATCCGCCCTGTATCCTGGTCCATTAATATCGCGCTTTTTGCCTGCACAGACGGCGTATCAGCAGCAGCCGCTCCGGGCGGAAGGGCCGAAAAAACAAGCACTGCAAGCGCCGCATATAGGAAGTACCGTTTCATAAAGAAGCTCCTTTTTTCAGCTTTTCCAAACCGCGTTTTGTACAAGTTTATGCACGGAACAGGAAGAAATAACCGGAATATGTGTGAGACGAAAAAAGCCTGCACCAATTTGGGCAAGCTTTCTTCACGGCGAAAATCCGTTTTCGCCTTTTTCTTCATGGAATTTTTCAAAAAACAGATCTGCTTCTTCCTGCGAAAATTCGTCTTCCGGCTGTTCGGGAAACGGCGGCAGTTCTTTTAAACTTTTCAGCCCGAAATGGTCAAGAAATTCTTTGGTCGTACCGTAAAGGATTGCCCGCCCGGCGCCTTCCTGCCTGCCGACTTCCTGGATGAGCCCTTTTGCCATCAGCGTCTGCAGCGGCCTTTCTGTTTTCACACCGCGGATTTCTTCGATTTCAATTCTTGTAATCGGCTGTTTATAGGAGATGATCGCCAGTGTTTCAAGTGCCGCCTGCGATAATGTATTCGTATTCGGGGATTCGACCAGTTTTTTTAAATACGGCGCATGCTCTTTTTTGGTTGCCAACTGGTACGTGCCGGCCAGTTCAATGAGCGTAATGCCGCGATCCGGGTCGTTTTCATATTGTTCTTTTAAACGCTTTAAAATTTCAACTGCTTCAAACTCTTCAATTTCCATTACATGGGAAATTTGCTTCAGGGAAAGCCCCTCGTCCCCTGCAACAAACAACAGGCTTTCGAGGATGCCTTTCCAATGGACGATTTCCATATCAATCCCCCTCTTTCCTTACAACGGTAATGTCACCGAAATTTTCTTCCTGTACCGCCATAATTTGATGGCGCTTAATCAGTTCCAGGACAGCCAAAAAAGTTACGACAATTTGTTCTTTATCGTGAAAAGAGAATAAGTCGTAAAATTGGACGCTTCCCGGCGCCGTTTCCAGCTGTTTTAAAATTTCATCCATTCTTTCTTCGATCGAGATTTCCTGCCGTGTGATTTTGGTAAACAGCGGTTTTTGCAATTTTTTTCTGCGCAAAAGTTTATTTAACGCGCCGATCATATCATAGATCGTCACATTGGCGCCGATTTTTCTTCCATCTGCGTCCGACGCATACGCCGACAAATCGCTCGGCGGCTTGGTGAAGATTTCGCTGCGGCCGGCTTCAAGGCGTTTGAACGTGCTGGCTGCTTCCTTGTATTTTTTGTATTCGAGGAGGCGCTCGACAAGTTGTTCGCGCGGGTCTTCTTCCACCGTATAATCTTCATCCGGTTCATCTGGCTCCTGTTTTGGCAAAAGCATTTTGCTTTTGATCGCCAAAAGCGTGGCCGCCATCACAAGATATTCGCTTGCGACGTCCAGTTCAAGCTCTTTCATTGTATGGATGTAGTCCAAATACTGCTCGGTAATTTCAGCAACCGGAATATCGTAAATGTCGATTTCAAGCTGGTGGATCAGATGCAAAAGCAGATCGAGCGGTCCTTCAAACGCGCCGATTTTCACCTTATATTCCATAAAATTGTACACCGTTCCTTTTTCAAAGCGTCAAAATAAGTATAGCCTGAAACGTATGTATCTCCAATCAAAAGCGCGCAGATGGGCAGGAGTCCATACACGTTCCGGCGCGCCTACATAGTATACCATGTAATGACTGTTGAGGGAGGGGTTATCATGGCTGACGGTTTTGGCTGGGGCAGCGGATTTGCGTTAATTGTCGTGCTTTTTATTTTGTTGATCATTGTCGGCAGTGCGTATATCTGGTAACCGTAAAAAGGGCCTCCGGCATCATGCCGGCAGGTCCTTTTTGCCGTATCCGAAATAAAAGAAGACCCGGTCAGGACAGGTCTTCTTTTTCAGCACACTTATGGAAGAAGTCAACAATGTATTTATTCGGAACCACTTCTTTTCCTTCATACATTTGTTTTAAAGCCTTGACCATGCTTTTCCCGATTCCTTGGTCGCGATAAGACGGATTGACGGAAATATGCTGGATTTCCACTTTGTCCCCATCCAGTACAACCCCGATCAGGCCAACAATGTCATCATCCTCTTTCCATAAAAAAAGCTGCCACTTGTCTTCTGTTTCGTACAATTGCTTTGTTTGCTGCAGCTTTTTCAAATCTTTTTCATCTGGCATAAAGGACAACAGGCCCATTGCAATCTTATCGAAAGATTTTTTATACCGAATTAACATACTGAATCCCTCGTAATCATCCAATTTAATTCAAACGCTTTACTTATTAGTATATTCCTATTTCAGAGAAAGTAAACAAGGCACGTACAATATTTTCCAAAAGCAAGTCCGGAAAACAAGTGCCATCCGCTTTTCCGCCCCGGATTTGTCAAGAAAGCGGCACGCGCAGACGGAGATCATTGCGGATCAGGTCTTCGTACGTCTCCCGCTTTACGACAAGCTCATCTTTGCCGTTTTCGACAAACACAACCGGCGGGCGTGGGATCCGGTTATAGTTATTTGCCATCGAATAACCGTAAGCGCCAGTGCAAAATACGGCCAAAAGGTCATCGCTGCCTGTCTTCGGCAGCGGCAGATCCCAAATCAGCATATCCCCCGACTCGCAGCATTTCCCGGCAACGGATACGGTCTCTTCGCACTTATCAAGCGGACGGTTGGCCAGCACTGCTTCATATTTTGCGTCATAAAGTGCCGGGCGGATATTGTCGCTCATCCCCCCGTCAACCGCAATATATTTTCTGACATGCGGCACTTCCTTGCGGGACCCGACCGAATAAAGCGTCGTCCCGGCTTCGCCGACAAGCGAGCGGCCCGGTTCGATCCAGATCTCGGGAACCGGCAGGCGGCGGGAACCGGCCTGTTTCTTCACTTCTTTGACGATTTCTTCTACATAATAAGCAGGCGGAAGCGGATGGTCTTCTTCCGTATAGCGGATGCCGAAACCACCGCCAAGGTTAAGCACTTCCGGAAAATAACCGTACCTGGCATGCCACTCGTCCAGTTTATCCATAATTTTCTGCACAGCCAGGACAAAGCCGGCTGTTTCAAAAATTTGCGATCCGATATGGCAATGCACCCCGAGCAATTTTATCCAGCCGGATGAAAGCACCTGCTTCAGCGCCGCCTCCGCCTGCCCGTTTTGCAAGTCAAAACCGAATTTTGAATCTTCCTGGCCCGTTAAAATATAATCATGCGTATGGGCTTCAATGCCCGGTGTGACCCTTAAGAGCGCGGAAACTTTGCGGCCTTTTTCAGCGCACAAGTTTTCCAGCATGTCAAGCTCGTAAAAATTATCGGCAACGATGCAGCCGATTCCGGCATCAAGCGCCATTTCCAATTCTTCCCGGCTTTTATTGTTGCCGTGGAAATGAATGTGTTCAACAGGAAACCCGGCAGCAAGGGCAGTATACAGTTCCCCGCCTGAAACAACATCCAAAGACAGCCCCTCTTCATCTGCAAGCTGGATCATGGCAATGGCGGAAAAAGCCTTGCTGGCATAAGCAACCTGGGATTTGACGCCGAGTTTCCGGAATGTTTCCTTGAACGCTCTGGCCCTTTGCCGTATTAAAGCAACGTCATATACATAAAGAGGCGTTCCGTAACGGGCAGCGAGACTTACCGTGTCAACACCGCCGATTTCGAGATGCCCCTTTCCATTTACCTTTACCGACCCGTTATGCTTCATGTTTTCAACCCCACCTAATATTCCGCCAATCGGGAGAGAAGCCTTCCCGGCATAAACCGGGGTAGGCTTCCCTCCCTTTCCTAGAGCTTTTGCGTTAATTTTCTACTAACTTTAACATAAAAACAGGCTTTCTGCAATAGTTTCAAGCTTCAGGCGGCTGGCGGAAGCGATCGACCGGGTGGACAATGCTCGGGCGGTACTTGGAGCCCGGAACCGGCCTTCTGAACAGGATTTGGAAAAATGCCTGCGGGTTAAACGGGATAAACGGCCAGAAATACGGCGTGTTCAACGGCCGGATGGACACGAGGAACAGCAGAAAAACGGTGCTGCCGATCACAAAGCCTTTGACTTTAAAAATTGCTACGATAATCAGTAAAATCATTCTCACAAGTTTATTCGCCACGCTCAGCTCATAACTTGGTGTGACAAAAGTGCCAATCGCCGCGGCGGATACATACAAAATGACTTCCGAAACAAACAGCCCGGCTTCAACCGCAATCTGCCCGACCAAAACGGCCGCAATCAAGCCCATGGCGGTGGCGAGCGGCGTCGGCGTATGGATGGCGGCAACCCGCATAAACTCAATGCCTAAATCGGCGATAAGAAGCTGAAGGACAAGCGGGACATGCGACTGCTTATTCGGCCCAATGTAATCCAGTTGCTCCGGCAAAAGCGACGGTTCCACCGCCACTAAATACCAAAGCGGCAGGAGAAAAAGAGAAACGGCAATCCCGAAAAACCGCACCCAGCGGATAAACGTGCCGACAGCTGCAGCCTGGCGGTATTCTTCGGCGTGCTGCATATGGTGAAAAACCGTTGTCGGCATAATCATCACGCTTGGTGAAGTGTCCACCAATACAAGCACATGCCCCTCCAGCAAATGGGTGGCCGCGACGTCCGCCCGTTCCGTATAGCGGATCAGCGGGAAAGGATTATAATTTTGTTTCAAAATAAATTCTTCTACCGTTTTATCTGCCATCGTAATTCCGTCAATATCAATCGCCTTCAGTTCTTTTCTGACCGTTTCGATGACTTCGGGATCTGCCACGCCTTCAATATAAGCAATCGATACATCCGTTTTCGAGCGTTCGCCAACTTTCATCATTTCAAAGCGCAGCCGCTCATCGCGGATCCGCCGCCGCGTCAAGGCCGTATTGATAACAATATTTTCAACATAACCGTCACGCGCCCCACGGACGACTTTTTCCGTATCCGGTTCCATCGGCGTCCTTCCCGGATAACTGCGAACATCGATAATAAATGCTTCTTGTTTTCCTTCGACATAAATGGCGATCAGCCCGGACAGCACTTCATCGACCATTTCATCATAGGTTTTGACTTTTTCGACCTGCATATGGACGATGTAATTTTCAACAAGCTCATGCACTTTCCCGGAAGAAAATTTGCCGTTATTTAATCTCAGCAGTTCTCTCATAATTTGGATAATCGAAATCGTTTCCGTGAGCCCGTTGACATAGTACAGCTGGATTTCTGTATCAAGGACCTGGATTTTTCTGACACCAATATCATAACTGATGCCAAGTCCGACTTTATTTTTAAAAAATGCTTCCACTTCTGCCGGATTGGATGAAATCGGCCTTTTCCTGCCTGTTTCAGCCATGCTTGAACCCGCTCCTTTCCAAGATCAGTCGTACCGCTTTTTCTGTGATCGGGGCGCCGATATGATAATCGTCTTTTTTCGACATTTTGCCGACATCCCCGATGCCGACAATAATGGGCACGTCCAGCCGGTCAAGACTGTAAACCGTGTCCCCGTTGATTTTTTTCAAATCCATTTCCGGAATGCCGAATTTGTCCACCCCGTACGGCGTGATTTCACCGGTATTGTCAATGCACACATCCACCCTTGACCATTCGGCCTGATGGGTTTTCGATGCGACCGCAATCACGCCGAGCACTTCGATGCGCGGATGCCCGGCCACAAAAGTGAGCGCCTCTTCGCCGGGTCCCGGGCCGATCACCCCTGAATCATCGAACATGGCAAAAACAGGGTCTCCGGCCGCCTTGAGGATCAGGTCCGCGATCTGCTCCCCACAAAGCCGGGTTGGATTTCCGTATGATTGTGAAATACAGCGCCCGCCCATTTTTTTCGCGACGCATTCGATTGCTTTTTTCGCATACTCATCCCCGTCCGTGACAAGGATCACCCGCCGTTTTTCCCCCATGCCGGTTGTTCCTTTCTTAATGATTTACATAATAAAGCCATTGAAATAAAGCGCCAGCCACCTTCCCGAGCACGATCGCCATCAATGCGCCGGCAAGACGCCCGTCCATTCCAATTCTTTTGGAAAAAATTGGGATGACATTGACCACTTCTGTGAGCGCCGCAGCAAGCATGCCGACAAACAGGCCGCAAAACAACCCGACAGGCGCCGCAACGATTGCTGAAAGCCGGCCGCCTGCGTCACCAAGCCCCCACCATGTCCCGGACAGCACCCCGAATACAACTGCCCATTCGTATGATTGGATGAACCGTTCTGTCCTGGACAGCTGGACAAGCCGCGGCACAATGCCAAGCACCGTTAAAAAAGCCACATACCCGCAGCCGACCACAAGCCCGCCGCCGAGCCCGCAAAACACGGTGAAGATTTGCTTAAGGATGGTCAAAATGTTTCATGTTCTCCTTATTCTCATTCAACAGGATATAATGGTCGATGTCCTGCTGATAGTTGAAAATTTCAACTTCAAGCGGGCTCGGTTCTTCATTAAATTTCTTTTTAAATGCATGGTTAAAAAAAATTACCATACCCGCCCCGAGGCCGAGCGAATAGGGAATTTGAAACATAAGCGGCGTATTGTCGCGGATGCCTGTAATCAGATAATAAATTTTTTCCTGGGCAGCCCGCATGCCGACATCTTCGTGAAAATTGATAATCCCAAGCGCAGAGCCTAAAAAAAGCAAAATCCAAATCAATATAAAAAACAAAAGCGGCAGGTACCTCTTTTTTGCGGCTACTTCCACAATCGTTGCCGCCGGACCGACCGGAGACACGGCAGCGTCCGGAACCTTTTTCTTGATACAGGAAATAATTTTCATCATATCAATGACAACGGTGTTCCCGTCGGCCTTGGAAATGGTTTGGACGGGGGTGTCCAAAAGGGTTTCCTGTATACCGGACGGCGCGTGAATCTGGGCAATATGGGATAATCTTACAGTAAAGCCCGGATTGACGCGAATACGGTGGCGGAGCCGCAAATAAATCGTTTCATCCACTGCCTTCACCCCCTGCTTTCATACGTTGTGTTTGTAGTATGTGATATTGGAAGATTTTCATGCACCAGTTTCATGCTGTATGTATCGTATGATCAGGCGATTCGCCGGACTTTTGCACGCTTCCTGTGCTTTTTTCCATTGCCGGATGATTTTCGGCTTCTGTTGGACGCCACATCCGGGAATAAAAAAAGCGCACGTTTACAACTCCATGCGCTCTTTCATTACTTCAAGTATTTTCTTTTCAAGCCGTGAAACCTGCACTTGCGAAATGCCAAGCCGTTCGGCCACTTCGGACTGTGTCTGGTCTTTGTAATAGCGGAGGTACACAATCAGCCTTTCGCGCTCCTCAAGCCCTCTGATCGCTTCCTGGAGGGCAATCTGGTCAAACCACTTTTGGTCGTTCTGGTCTGAAATCTGGTCGAGAAGCGTGATCGGGTCGCCATCGTTTTCATATACCGTCTCATGGATCGATGACGGGGCTTTGCCTGCCTCCTGCGCCATGACGACTTCCTCGACCGGCATCCCGAGTTCTGATGCGATTTCGTGCACGGTCGGCGATCTCCCCAGCTTTTTCGTTAACTCATCGCGGGTTTTGCGGATCCGGTTGCCCGTTTCTTTCAAAGAACGGCTTACTTTCACCGTCCCGTCGTCGCGCAAAAACCGCTGGATTTCCCCGATGATCATGGGGACTGCATAGGTGGAAAATTTGACGTCATACGAAAGATCAAATTTATCGACCGATTTTAACAGCCCGATACAGCCGATTTGAAATAAGTCATCCGGTTCATATCCGCGATTCAAAAAGCGCTGGACAACCGACCAGACAAGGCGCATATTTTTTTCAACAATCAGGTCGCGTGCCCCCTGGTCCCCTTCCTGGCTGCGCCTGATCAGGTTTTTCACTTCCTCATCTTTTAACCGGGTTTTCTTTTCTGCCTTTTTCAGTTCTGCATCCATCGGCACGACTCCTTAATTGCATAAGGCGTTTTTCAAGGCCAAATGCTTTTTTAGACGAATGATGGTGCCTGATTCTGGCTGCGACTTGATTTCTACATCGTCCATAAAGTTTTCCATGATCGTAAAGCCCATTCCGGATCTTTCCAGGTCAGGCTTTGTTGTAAATAGCGGCTGCCTGGCTTCTTCAATATCCGCTATGCCTTTTCCTTCATCGCGGACGGTAATTTCAACCGTGCCGTCGTCATAAATGGCAGCCGATACATAAACCATTCCGTCCGGGTTTTCTTCATATCCGTGAATAATCGCGTTTGTTACCGCTTCGGATACGACCGTTTTGATTTCGGTCAATTCATCAAGCGTCGGGTCAAGCTGGGCAACAAAAGCGGCAACCGCCACGCGGGCGAAAGATTCATTCCGGCTGAGCGCGGAAAACTGCAATTGCATTTTATTTTTCATTCAGGCAACCCCCAATCTGTGCAGCGCGTATTGTTCCGATTCATCAAGGCGGATGATTTTAAAGAGGCCGGACAGTTCAAACAGCCTTTTTACGGCCGGAGAAATGGCGCAGACGATCATTTCCCCGTTTTTCTGCTTGATCTGTTTGTATCTTCCCAATATCACACCTAAACCGGAGCTATCCATAAAGGAAAGCTGCTCCAGATTTAATACAAGATGGCGGATGCCGTTTTCTTCAATTGCTTTTGTCACACTTGCACGCAAACTTTCAGCCGTATGATGGTCCAATTCCCCCTGCAGCCGGATGCACAGGACATCTTTTTTCACTTCCAGGTCAATTGCCAGACTCACAATTAAAGCCTCCTTCGCTGTTAATAGTGAGTCATTTCGACCTTGCTTCCCGTTTTTCCTTCCGGGAGACAAAAGAAGCTTTAAAAAAACAGAAACCAAGCGGATTCGACATCAATCTTTCTGGACAAACATGCCCGCTGCACGTTTAAACAGCTGCCACCAGCCTGCACGTTTCACCGTTTTGTCGGCAACAAGCGTTGTTTTTGAAAGCACCTTTCCGTCTTGGCTGATAGTCAGTGTTCCAATTTCATCGCCTTTTTGGACAGGGGCCTGCACATTTTTTTTGAGCTTCACGGTTTTTTTCAAATTTGACAATTTGACGCCTTTTTTCGTCAGCACCGATACCGGTTCGCTCGTCACCGCCCGGACATGCCGCATGCTCCCTTTTGACACTTTGACCTGGTCAAGCGCCGCGCCTTTTTTGTACAGCGGGTGGGAGGTATACTGGCTGAACGCATAGTCAAGCATTTTTGAAACCTGGGCGTTCCGCACTTTTGTTGATGGCGCCCCGAAAACGACGGCGATCACACGCATGCCGTTTTTCTTTGCCGTTGCGGTCAGGCAGAATTTTGCTTCATTTGTAAAGCCGGTTTTCAGGCCGTCAACGCCGGGATAATGGCGGACCAGTTTATTGGTATTGACGAGCCAGAACTTTTTATCGGAGCCTTCCCTTAAGTAATCTTCATATTTGCCGGTGAAATGGGTAATGCCGTGATGTTTCAGCAATTGCTTCGCCATGATGGCCATGTCATAAGCTGAACTGTAGTGACCTTTGACAGGGAGCCCGGTCACATTTTCAAAATGGGTGTTTTTCAAACCGAGCGCTTTTGCCCGCTCATTCATTTTGTCGACAAAAGCTTCTTCGCTTCCGCCAATTCTTTCCGCCATCGCAACGGCCGCGTCATTTGCCGAACCGATCGCAATCCCTTTCAGCATTTGTTCCACCGTCATTTCTTCGCCGGGCTCGAGAAAAATTTGCGATCCGCCCATGGATGCCGCATACTCACTCGTCCGTACTTTTTCATCCATTTTGATTTCGCCTTTGTCGAGCGCTTCCATAATTAAAAGCATGGTCATGATTTTCGTCATGGAAGCAGGCGGCAATTCTTCATGGCTGTTCTTGCTGTACAGCACTTCACCTGTGGCCTGTTCAATTAAAATGGCGGATTTCGCTTCCGGCGCCAGTTCATTTTTCTTTTCAGCTGCGAACGCTTCAGGCACAAGGACGCCGGCTGCAAGCATGAAGCAGGTAACCAAACCAATGATTTTCTTCATGATGACCCTCCAACTTGTAAAATCATAAAACGTGAAAACAAAACCTCCGTACACGATGGGAGATATGCATAAAATCATTTTTTCCAGTTGCGCCATTTTTATACTGGATAAATTCCCTTTCTTCTAATCCGCGGGATGCCGGCTGCCAGACAAATAAAAAACGCACGGTTTTTACGCCGTGCGCCTTAAAAATCTGTTTTTAGTTTTGTCCTTATAATTCCCGGAAACAGGGTGCTGCCAAACCCGGCTCGCCCGGAAAAAAGCATGCGGCCGGGTTTAAGCCCTTGGATGGAATTTCGCATAAACATCCTTTAACCTCGTTTTGGAAACATGGGTGTAAATTTGCGTTGTGGAAATGTCGGCATGGCCGAGCATTTCCTGGACCGCCCGCAAGTCTGCCCCGTTTTCAATCAGATGAGTGGCAAATGAATGCCTCAGTGTGTGCGGGGTAATGTCTTTCTCAATATTGGCTTTTTTCGCAAGCGCCTTTAATATTTTCCAAAAGCCTTGCCGTGAGAGACGGGCGCCGTGATGGTTCAAAAACAGGGCATCCGTTCTATTCGTTTTTGAAACCAGTTTGGGCCGCCCTTCTTTTAAATACCGTTCAAGCGCAGCCGACGCCGTGCGACCGATCGGGATAATCCTTTCCTTGTCCCCTTTTCCGATACATTTAATAAATCCCATTGATAAATGCAGATCATCAAGATTAAGGCCGGTCATCTCACTGACGCGCATGCCGGTCGCATACAACAGTTCAAGCATCGCACCATCCCGCATATGAAGAGGGGTATCCCCTTTTGGCGCAGCAAGGAGCGCTTCCACTTCCTGAACGCTCAGCACTTTCGGAAGCGTCCGCTCAGGCTTCGGGGTTTCAATATGGACAGTCGGATCCTGGCCCGCAAATTTTTCCCGCAACAAAAACTGATGAAAAGACCGGATGGAGGCGACATGCCTGGCAATCGTCTTCGAGGACTTTCCCTGCTGTTTTAAAAAGTTCAGAAAGTGGAGGATGTGAAACCGCGTCACTTCATTCCAGGATGTAACAAGCTCCACTTTTTGCAGGTAGCGGAGATAACTGTGCAGATCGCGTTTATAGGACGCGATCGTATTTTCAGCAAGCCCTTTTTCAACGATCATAAAATGCATGAAATCTTTGATTTGATCTTCCATTCCAATTACTCCCCATCCATATAAAAGAGCAGCAGCCGTTCTGCCCAGGCAGGCTTATGATCCCCGGCACTCACCTTTACAGCCGCGCCTTTTGGTTTTTCATAACGGTGGTAGCTTTCATATTCCTGATTTACCCAAAGCAGGGCAAAGTAGAACAGCAATGTACAGCATAAAAATAAAATGAAGACTTTAAGCGCATGAAGCAAAAGTTTCAGCCACGGCATATCCCGCCCGCCTTTCTGTATCGCTTTACATACAAGCTATGACAGACTTCCGCCGTTTTATACATCCTTTTATGTAAAAATTCAACCGGCTGAAAATGCGGTGTTATAACAAAAACCTTTTCGTCTTGCGAAAAGGCCGGCTATTATTCGTTTTTTTCGTTTTCGTTTCCCTTTTCTTTTTGCTGGCACCGGTAACAAATCCCGTGAAATGTCAGGCGATGGTCTTTTATAATAAAATTCCAGCGGCTTTCCACAACTTTTTCGACATTTTCCAGTAAATCTTCCTGAATTTCGTCCACCGCGCCGCATTCAATGCAGACAAGATGATGGTGAAAATGTGCGGCGCCTTCCTGCCTCAAATCATAACGGTACACCCCGTCGCCGAAATTGATTTTGTCCACCACTTTCAGTTCGGACAGCAGTTCCAGCGTGCGATAAACGGTGGCCAGGCCGATTTCAGGGGATTTTTCTTTCACAAGGAGGTATACATCTTCCGCACTTAAATGGTCTGTTTCATGTTCCAGCAAAACGCGCACGGTTGCTTCCCGTTGCGGCGTCAGTTTGTAGCTAGCCGAATGCAATTGCTTCTTAATTCTATCAATACGAGCTTCTTCCATGATTCCTCCCCCTTGCCGCTGTCTCTGATATTATAGCAGATTAAGGGGAATAGTCAAAATGAAATGATTATAAACAGTTAAAAACAACATTTATTATTTAAGAATGATTTTAATGGATCATCTTCATCACGGCCTGCATCAGCTGCGGAGAAAGATAAGCCTCGATGCAGGCGGCCGCGAGAGATGCGATGAAAACAGCGAGAAGCGCCGTGCAATACCTTAAAAACAATTGAAAAAAAGCAAAGTGGGCAGCCTGTTTCATAAAAATTTTCCGGATCAGGTTCAAGGAAAACATGACAGCCATCACCGAGGTGAAAATAAACAAAGGAATGATCAGCAAATTTTGCGGAAGAACGGTTACAAACGAAAGCAAAAAACCGCCCCATTTCATCTGGTTGACAAGAAAACCGATCGAAAACCCGACGACAAGCCCCTTTAAAAATAAGAGAACAAGAATGAGCGGCAGGCCGATGATCGAAATACCGAGCAGCCAGATGAGGCCGAGAAATTTCAAATTGTGCAGGAAACTTGAACGGAACAGGTCCTCAGGCGCGGCGAGTTTGCCGGTTGAGACTTGTCCGAAAAATTGCTTTAAGTAAAAAAACAAGTCTTCTTTCTGTGCGATCGACAGGCTGTTGACGATGACGGCGCCAAAAATGACGCCCATCAGGAACAACGCGATGACAAATGCATAAATAGAGGAGTTTTCCCGGATATGGCGGCTGACAGGATTTTGCAGGGCAACTTGCTTCATGAGCGGTGTCCCCTCCTTCAAAAGATTGGCACTTGCTATTAATCTATGAAAGGACATAGCCGTTTATGAAAAAAGTCCAAAACCGGAGCGAAACTATTCCGGCTTTGGACTTTTTACCTTGCCATATTTTCCGCCCCCGCCGGCCTCAAACGCCAATTTCCCGGACCGCTGTTTCAAGATCAGTTCCGAAAGCGGCGGTTTTACAACGCTTTTCAAGGCGGATTCGGGCACCCGGTGCAAAATATTCATCTCCGTCCCGAAATGGGCCAGCAGCTTGCCCATCGTTTTCGGTCCGAGCCCCGGCAAAAAATCAAGCGGCACCTGGTGGATGTAGGGTGGCCGGGCAGGATGCGTTTTTGCGTCTGTCAGCTCTTCTATTCTTTCCGAGACACCTTTTGTTTTCAGGCGCGACCCGCAATGCGGGCATGGGCCGTTTGAAACAGGGTTCAGGCATTTGGCGCAAGTCGTTGTATAATATTTCCCAAGTTTCGGGTTTAAGCCGTAATTGGCGGCAATCCGGTTTTCCCCTTCGCCGCGCAAAGCTTTTAACAGCCCTGTAAACCCCGGCGATTCCAGCATCAATTTTTGGTACTCCCTTGCCATTTTGCCGAGGGAATGGGCGTCTGAATTGGTCACGAACGGATAGCGGTGCAACTCGCTAATTTGATCGGCCATGCCGGTATCAGAACTTAATCCCAATTCCACAGCATCTATCAGATCCGGGTCCAGCACTTCTGTTAGCGACCGTTCCACACCTTTTCCATAAAGGCTCTTAAAGGGGGTAAATACATGGGCGGGAATAAACATCCCGGAGAGTTCTTTCGTTTTTTCCTGCACTTTCCGGGCCTCTGCGCGGACCCGCTGTGTGCTTAAATGCGGATTGGACACGCGCCCGCCATACCATGCGGAAAACTTGCCGAGTGTGTCCATATCCGGAAAATAGCTGAGCAGATGGACCGGCCCACGGCAGTTTTCATCATACACTTCCATTTCAATCCCGGGAATCAGCGTGACTTCCCCCTGGTAGAGGAGGCCGCCTTCATCAAGCTGCACCAGTTCACCGGCTGCAAGAAGCGCCTTCATCTCTTCCCTGACTTCCGGGACATGGCAGTCGATCACCCCGACGAGATCGAGCCCTTTCGGCTGTTTGGCCGCCTTTAATATATTTTCAAGCGTCAGGCTTTTTGCCCCCGTAATTTTGACGGGCCGCCCCGTTTTTGTGCGCCCGATGTGGATGTGCAAATCTGCAAAGTACGGATTGACACTCATTTTCGCGCCTCTTCAAGCATCCAGTGCTGGAGGGCAACCAATGTTTTGGCGTCGCATATTTTCCCCGACCGGATCATTTCCCTGACTTCATCCATGCCCAGTTCCAAAATATCGACAAATTCATCATCATCGCCCGCTTTTGAATTGGAAAGTTTTTCAAGGCCGGTTCCGGCATAAAGATGGATATATTCATCCGCAAAGCCCGGTGAAGTATAAAAAGCGGTTACCGGTTCTAATTTCGCGCAGGCATAACCGGTTTCTTCCTCCAGTTCGCGTTTTGCCGCTTCAAGCGGGTCTTCCCCCGGCTCGAGCTTCCCCGCCGGAATTTCAATGAGCGCGCGTTCAGCCGCTTTCCGGTATTGTTCCACCATCACCACTTTATGCTCATTTGTGACCGCAAGCACACAGACGGCGCCGGGGTGCTTAATAATCTCACGTTTCGACGTTTTTCCGTCCGGCAGTTCAACTTCCAAGACTTGCACGTGCAAAATTTTGCCGTTGAAAATTTCTTCCGTCTTCAATGTTTTCTCTTCGTATTTATGCATGTTACCCGGCTCCTTTTGTTCTTCATCTAAAACTGACGCATATATTTTACCATAAAAAACAGACCGTTCCGGGAGGGAAAGCTTGATGATCATCATCGTCCATCCGAAAGGCATCCTTATGAAAGGAAAAGCATGGGAAATTCGCGACCGGCTGAAAACATACCGCAAACAATATAAAACGGTCGCCGAATGGGTTGCAAAAACAGCTTCTTCATAAAGGTTCTGTCCTCATATTTGTATTTTTCCCCGCCCCTTCTATACAATAAAAAAAAGGAGGCAGGAAAACATGGAAAAAAACCGGTTGGGAAATTCAGATTTATATGTTTCAAAGCTCGGGCTCGGCTGCATGTCGCTCGGTACGGATCCGAAAAAAGCACGGGTCGTCATTGAATCCGCACTTGAAGCAGGCATCAACTATTTTGACACGGCCGATCTTTATGACCACGGGGTGAATGAAAAACTGGTCGCAGAAGCGCTTAAAACTGTGCGCGATGAAGTCGTCATTGCCACAAAAGCCGGAAACCGCTGGAATGAAGACGGCAAAACGTGGCGCTGGGATGCTTCCAAAGCTTACATAAAAGAAGCGGCAAAACAAAGCCTGAAACGACTCGGCACGGACTATATCGATTTGTACCAGCTGCACGGCGGCACGATCGAAGACCCGATAGACGAAACGATCGAAGCGTTTGAGGAATTAAAGGCAGAAGGCATCATCCGCGCTTACGGCATTTCTTCCATCCGCCCGAACGTGATCCGCGAATATGTGAAAAAGTCATCCATTGCAAGCGTCATGATGCAGTACAGCCTGCTTGACCGGCGGCCGGAAGAGACCATCACGACGCTTTTAGGCGAAAACGGCATCAGCATTGTCGCAAGAGGCCCGGTCGCAAAAGGGATTTTAAGCGGGCTGCCGGAAAAGATTCCAGCAGACGGTTATCTTGATACCGGTTATGAAGAAATTGTCGCCCTTCTTGAGAAAATCAAAAATACGCTTTTAACCGGCGGGCGGACGATGCTTGAACTTGCACTTCAATATGATCTCGCCTGCCCTCCAGTTGCCGCCGTGGTTGCCGGCGCCAGTTCCCCGGACCAGGTGCGCGCCAATGCAAAAGCCGTAAACGCTGCGCCACTTACACCGGAGGAGCACCGGCTTCTGCGCGAGCTCACCAAACAAAACCGATACGAAGCGCATCGGTAATCTGTTTTCAGCAAAGAATGCACCGCGTTCTTTGCTTTTTTGTTTATTTTTTCACCTTGTTCCAACAGCCCTTTCCCGGTTATGCCGGAAACCATCCCGTTTTCCCCCGTGCAAAGGAAGGATTTAAACGGCAAATGGAAATCAGGGCGTAATCAATCGTACAGGCAGTTGTGTCAAGGCGACTGCCTGTACCATTGCCATCTTTTTAGCCTTTATATCGTTTCCAGTCCAAATCGGATTCTTCCAGCAGTTCCGCAAACGATTTGTTCCGCTCGCGCTGCTTCCGTTCTTCTCTTTTTCGTTCTTCTTCCGCCCTCTTTTTTTCTACTTCCACTGCCGCAAGTTCCTGCTTTGCCTGTTTCAATTTTTCGAGCACATCTTTTTGCAGCGCATCCTTCAGCTGCACTTTCTCATCCTGTTTTCCTTTTTGTTGTGCCTGTCTCTTTTTTGCCATTTGCTGCCGTTTGCAAAAAGCCCGCATGCCTCGAGTGCAGCCGGGGGCATCTTACAAACGGCCTTCACCGCCCTTCTTCTATCATCTTTTTTCATTATAATATATTTACCAATGCTTCATCATCCCTCAGGAGGTCCGTTCATGAGCGACCCGGCTCCCAGACTGAAAAATATTTTCCGGAAGCTGCTTTCTCTCTTTAAATCCATGCGCGATCTCTGGTATAGTAGCGTTAAAGAAGAAATTTGCAAGGTTTTCGAATCTTTTCAGGGCTGCTTTTCGTATAAGACGTATGGCCGAATCAACCAAGATCGTGATCAGGGGTGTCGATTATGAAATTTTTTATGGGTACGGTGATTCGCACCGTGATAACCATTTCTAGCGTTATCCTTCTCTTTCTCGTCATTTATTTTTCATCCGGCCATCTGTTCTGGCTGTCGCTTTTGCTTTCGCTTGTCGGCGGCTTTCTGATCAACCGGCTTGTGAAGTGGCAAATGTTGCGGGGTTTTCTGAAAGCGCAGCAGCTAACGCGGAAAGATTATCAATATATCCGGAAAAACCTGAAAGAAGCGGACGAAAAAATCAGGCGATTGCAAAAAACCTTTTTATCCGTTCGTTCCATTAGCACGTTCAAACTTTTTTACGATATGAATAAAGTAATCAGGAAAATACAGGCACTGGTCAAAAGAGAGCCGAAACGTTTCTATCAGGCTGAATCTTTTTATTTTTACCATTTGGATTCCATGACGGAGCTTGCGGAAAAATATGCCCTCCTGCAATCCCAGCCTGTAAAAAACAAAGAAATGGCCGTGCAAATCCGGGAAACGGAAGAAACGTTAAAACAATTGGGACGCGAAACAGAGAAAGATCTGTACCATATGCTGTCAACGGATATGGATGAGCTCGATTACGAACTGGCATACGCCAGGCACACCATCGAACGCAAATCCCCTTCCCGGCATGAAAGGAGTGCAAAAAAATGAACGCAGACAAAGAACTTTGGCAGGAACCAACAGGCGGCGGGCTGGATGATCTGCTTGCCGATCCGTTCGGCACGCGTGACGCCATGCTGCCGGATGAGGGACAGAAAGCGGAGCCTGTCACTGAAACGAAACCATCACGCCTTGTGGACATGCTGCCGGAGGAAAACCGGCAAAAAGCATACGAACTCGCAAAGCAAATTGACCCTTCAAACCACCAGGCCGTCATTTTATATGGCACACAGGCGCAATCGAAGCTGCTAAATTTCTCACATGCCATGCTTGACCAAGTCCAGAAAAAAGATATCGGGGAAATCGGCGATATTTTAAATGATTTGATGAAAAAACTTGAGCAGGTGAATCCCGAAGAACTTGTCCCAGAAAAGAAAAACTTCTTTTCCCGCATGTTCGGCAAAATTTCCAATTCGGTGCAGGAACTGCTTTCAAAATACCAGAAAACAAGCGCGCAGATCGATCGCATCAGCGTGAAGCTCGATCTCTCGAAAAAGACGTTGCTGAAAGATATCCAGCTGCTCGAACAGCTGTATGAAAAAAACAAAGATTATTTCCATGCGCTTAATATTTATATTGCAGCCGGCGAGCTTAAGCTTGAGGAACTGAACACAAAAACGATTCCTGAAATGAGGAAAAAAGCAGAAGCAACCGGCGACCAGATGGCCTTCCAGGAAGTCAACGACATGATCCAGTTTGCCGACCGGCTTGAAAAACGGCTGCACGACTTAAAATTAAGCCGGCAAATCACGATCCAAAGCGCGCCGCAAATCCGACTGATTCAAAACACAAATCAGACGCTGGCTGAAAAAATCCAGTCCTCTATTATGACGGCGATCCCGCTATGGAAAAACCAGATCGCGATTGCCCTGACGCTCATCCGCCAGCGCCATGCGGTCGAAGCGCAAAAACAAGTGTCCAAAACGACCAATGAACTTCTGTTGCGCAATGCCGAAATGCTGAAATCGAACACGATCGAAACGGCGCAGGAAAATGAGCGCGGCCTTGTCGACATTGAAACGTTGAAAAAAACGCAGGAAAGCCTGATTTCAACGCTCGAAGAAACGCTGCGCATCCAGCAGGAAGGAAGAGCCCGGCGGTTCCAGGCCGAACAGGAACTGGCGACGATGGAAAACGAACTGAAACAAAAACTAATGAACTTGAAAGGACCGGGGCCGGATGCCGGGGCGTCCTGACCAAAACGGGCAAAACGGCAACAGACCGGGCCGGCGGACGGAAAGCCTGCTGCCGCTTTCAAACAAAGATCCATCCGGAAAAGCGGCAGGAGCCTGAAAATAAAACCGGCGCAACCGGAAACTTGCGCCGGTTTTTTCTTTCCGCTTATTAAAGCGCATCCGGCATCCTTTTTTACTTCAACATGCGGAGGGATTTTGATGAAAAAATGGTTTTCCCTGCCCGCCACGGCGGCGGCGCTTGCTGCAGGCGGGCTCGGCTTTTACATGTCAGAGCGGGTGATGCATATCCGAAAAAAAGACGACAGCCTCGTCATAAGCCGAGAAGTGGCCGCGAAAAGGCTGGATCTTAAAGCGTACGAATCATTGCCGAAAGAGGAAGTTTTGATTCCGTCCCCATTCGGTTACAAGCTCAAATCGGTTTTTGTGAAACCGTTCCCCGAGTCGAAAAAATGGATGATTTTTTGCCATGGCGTGACGGAAAACAAAATGAATTCCGTTAAATATATGAACCTGTTCCTGAAGCGGGGCTTTAACGCTGTCCTCTACGACCACCGCCGCCACGGGGAATCCGGCGGCAGTACAACGAGCTACGGGTACTATGAAAAGCATGACTTAAAAGCGGTGGTGGATGAACTTCTCAGGCGCGAAGGGGACGGCATCTTTTTCGGGATTCACGGCGAATCAATGGGCGCCGCCACGCTCCTGCTGTATGCCGGCGAGCTTTGCGGCCGCGCCGATTTTTACATCGCCGACTGCCCGTTTTCCTCGTTCCGGGCGCAATTGATCCGGGAATTTACGCGGGAAACGCGGCTGCCCGGAAAATGGTTTTTTCCGCTTGCCGATTTTTTTGTCCGCATCCGCGACGGCTACTCGCTCCGCCGTGTGTCGCCGATTGATGTAGTCGGCCGGATCAAACAGCCGGTCCTCTTTATCCACAGCGCCAAGGACGACTACATTCTGCCCGGGATGACCAAAGCGCTTTATGAAAAGAAAAAAGGGCCGAAACAGCTGTTTATTGCCGAAAACGGCGCCCACGCCCAGTCGCTCAACTTAAACCGCGAACAGTATGAACAGGTGATTGACGAATTTCTTGAAAAAATGGCGGCGTCCCGTAAGCTTTAATGCCATTTTTTGCGAACGTCCGCCCATGTTGCTGAATATGGTATAGGAGCCTATCAAAACAGGGAGTGTCCATGATGGAAATCTATACCGTACAGCAAGGCGATACCCTTTGGCGGATTGCAAACCGCCTCGATGCCGATCTTGCCCAGCTCTTTTTGGCAAACGGGCTAACTGCATCATCCCCGCTCGTCCCCGGCCAGGCGCTTGTCATTCCTGACCGGTTCTTTCAGTACATCGTCCAGGAAGGGGACCAGCTCGGCACAATCGCCGCACGCCTCGGCGTTTTGGCCCAAGCGCTTATAAACGCCAACCAGCTCCGCAATCCCGCCTCGCTTTTTCCGGGGCAGGTGCTTTTTATCCCCTACCGGAACCATACGGTAAAACAGGGTGAAACTTTGTACGGCATTGTCCGTACTTACGGGGCGGACATGGGGGCCATTATGCAGGCGAACCGGCTTCCCGGCACGGCTCTTTCCGCCGGCCAGGTGCTGCGTATACCCGCACCCCGCCGCCCTGTGAAAGAAGTCAATGCCTATACAACCGGGTTCGGCGCTGCGGGCACCGCTGAAGTTTACCAGCTTGGGCCTTATTTTACGTACTTGTCCCCTTTCCGTCATACGTTCCGTGAAGATGGCAGCCTGACGCCGCTCAACGACCGCTCCGTCCTTCAGGCAGCGGAAGCAAACGGTGTCCTTCCGCTTTTAATCCTGGCCAATTTCACCTCGGAAGGATTCAGCTCCGATCTGGCTGCCCGGCTGCTTCGCAATGAAGCATTGCAGGAAACTTTGATCAGCAATCTTCTCGCCACGATACGGCAAAAAGGGTACCGGGGCGTCAATTTTGATTTTGAATATGTGTATCCGGAAGACCGCGACCGTTATACGGCGTTTCTCAGGCGCGTCGCCCGCCGGTTCCGCCCGGAAGGCCTGCTCGTCTCGACTGCGCTTGCGCCGAAAATTTCCGGCACGCAGCCGGGCCTGCTTTACGAAGCCCACGATTACGGCGCACACGGGGCCATCGTTGATTTTGTCATTTTGATGACGTATGAATGGGGATGGGCCGGCGGCAGGCCGCGGGCCATCGCCCCGATTCCTGAAGTGAGGCGTGTCCTTGATTATGCCGTTACCGTCATTCCGCGGAATAAGATTATGATGGGGGCGCCGCTTTACGGACGTGACTGGAGAATCCCGTGGCGCGCAGGCACAACGGCGCGCACGATCAGCCCGCATGAAGCCCTTTCCTTGGCGGCACGGTACGGGGCTGACATCCGCTACCACCCGACCGACCAGGCGCCTTATTTCCGTTACACTGATGCATCAGGCCAGCAGCATGAAGTCTGGTTTGAAGATGCGCGCAGCATGCGGGCAAAAATCAATTTGCTAAACGAATACGGGCTGCGCGGAATCAGCTACTGGGTGCTCGGCAACCCGTTTCCCGAAAACTGGGTCGTGCAGCAGGCACTCATTCAGGCAAGAAAACGGTAATCCGCAACAAAGCGTACGGATGCCCTAAGATTGATTTCATGAATGCTGCTTCTTGCTGCAACAGGATGCGTCCAAACCGCCAGTGCTGCATTTTTCTGCATCGCCCGTACGAAAATCCATCCGGCAGGCTTTTTCAGGCTTGCCGGTTTTTCATGCCCGTTCCACTTCTGTCACCGCGGAAAGTTTGATCGATATCCGCTCCCCTGTCTCCCCTGCCAGCTCCAGCTTTTTTTCGAGCGGCCGGAATTTTGTAATGGTACCGGTGGCGGTAAAGAAATTTCCCGCTTCAAAGAAACGGACCGTAACCGGCACGCGCAGCCGGCAGGCAGATATGAGCATATGGTTCATCTCTTCAAGCTGCTGCTCATCGAGTTCGGGCTTTGCCTGTTTTTCCTGTTCTTTCTGCCATTTTAAAAGTGCCTGCTTATGCTCGGGCAAAAACATGCGTGACCCTTCCCAAAGTTTGTTACCGCGCTGCAGGTATCCGCTCATTTGTAATGCCCTCCTATCTTTTTGGCACGTTCAAGCGCCTGGCCGGCATCAAGCAGCGACACGGCGCGGATGACGGCGCCGGAACCGTATTTCTGCTTGATGCGGTCGACCGCATACCCAATCTTTCTTTCCCCTTCCCTGTTTTCAAACAGATCAAGCTGCCGGATATCATCCCGCGACAGGCGCGACAGCCCGACGCTGATACGGCGGACCGGATTTCCGTCCCAAAACGAAAGAAACAGCCGGCACGCCGCCCGGTAAACGTCCATTGTCCCGTTTGTCGGCGCCAGAAGCGTCATCTGGCGGTGAAAGCCGGACGGATGGGCATAATCCGCCCCCTGGCAGCCGACCGAAACACAAGCGCCCATGACGCCTGAAGTACGCGCCCGGAAACAGACTTCCTCGCAAAGTTCAAGAAGGGCAACTTTGATTTCATGCTCAAAATCGGCGTAGTCGCGCGGCAGCGTCATCGCATGCCCGATCGCTTTCTGTCCGACGTGCGATTCTTTCGAGACGGGCGACTCATCAATGCCGTTTGCCGTCTCCCACAGTACCTGGCCGCCAATCCCCCACCGTTTTTTTAAAACAGAAAGTGGAAAGCAGGCAAGCGCACCGATTGTATAAATGCCGAGCCGCTTCAGATGCTGCTCCATCCGGCTGCCGACACCGAACATCCTGCCAACCGGCAAAGGCCATAAATGCGTTTTGAGATGATGGTGATCCAGTTCAAAAATGCCGGTTTTGTTTTTCTTCGCAAAATGGTCGCACGCCATTTTGGCCAGCACTTTGTTCGGCCCGATCCCGCAGCGGGCATACACGCCGGTTTCTTCCATGATGTCCCGCTGGATTTGCGCGGCGATCTCGCGCGGCTCTCCGAACAGTCGCCTGCTGCCCGTTACATCCATGAACTGCTCGTCAACGGAATACGGTTCAACCATATCCGTATAGCGGGCAAGAATCGAAGAAATCTGCACCGATACATCGAGATAGCGCTGCATGCGCGGCCGAACAATAACGGCATCCGGGCAGAGCTGCTGCGCTTCCCACAGGCGGAGCGCATTCTTCACGCCGCGCTTTTTCGCGAGCGGGCAGGCAGCGAGCACCACCCCGGACCGGCGCGCCGGATCCCCCGATACGATTACGGGTTTATCCCTGTACGCCGGATGATCGGCTTTTTCCACACTTGCATAAAAAGACTGCATATCGACGAGAAAAATCACACGCTGGCTCATCTTTCAACCCCTCTTACCTTAGAAACTAAGCAAACAACACGAACTATAGTTCTTATTCTATTCCTCATTATAAACGAATATACGTTCTTTCGCCAATTGTTTTTTTAGGCAGAGGGGTTATATTTTTCCAAAACGCGCATCACACCGGCTGCTATTTTTTAAAGAAAGCCTGCCGTCCGAGCCTTTCCACAAGCCCGGGGAAAAGCGCATGGATGGTAGCGGATGCATTCATCCATTTTGGCGCATTGATTTCACGCCGATTTACAAGCATCGTATCCGTTATTTTTTCTGCAAGTTTTTCGGGATCCAGCATCCATTTTTCAATATTTTTCCGGTAGGTGCCGGACCGGTCGGCGATGTCGAAAAAACCGGTTGCAACCGGGCCGGGATGAACGGCTGTCACATAGACGCCAAAGCGCGCCATTTCCATGCGGAGGCTGTCCGTAAAGCCGCGCACTGCAAACTTGCTGGCCGCATAGACGCTTGATTTTGGGGTCGCCATTTTGGCCGCCTGGGAAGCGATATTGATAATATGGCCGGCACGGTTTTTTTGCATATGCGGGACGACCGCTTTGGTGCAGGCAATGAGCCCGATGACATTGACATCAAACATCCCCCTGACATCCTCCATGCGGATATCCTGCACTTCATCAAAAACGCCGAAACCGGCATTGTTCACGAGCACATCAATCTGGCCACAGCGGTTGTAAATCGATTCAAAAACAGCAGGAATTTTGCCGTGCTCCGCTACATCGCAGCGAACGGTCAGACACGAAACCTGGTAAGCTGCTTCGATCTCCGCCTTGATTTTTTCAAGCTTGCCGAGGCTTCTGGCGAGCAGAACAAGGTTAGCCTCGTTTTTGGCGGCGGCAAAGGCGATTTTTTCCCCGAGGCCGCCGGAAGCGCCGGTAATCACGATCGTTTTCTTCCGGATCCGTTTATTTGCCATGTTTCCATCTTCTCCCTCTATCTTGAAAATTTTCATTCCTCCACTGGTGCCATTTGCCGCGGCATGGATGCCTATTCTGAAAAATGGTGCCGGCCGATTTTCATGCTTCCTCCCGTGCCGCGTTCATTGCGGCAGCACGCCTGGTACCATTTTAAAATGGCCGGGCACGGATTTTTTATCTGAAAATTCACGGAATCACTCTTGACAACTCCCCGATTTTTCTTCATAATAAGTAATACCATTTTGATAAGCGACCGGCTGTGACCAGGACCAGTAAGCCGGGCATGATGCAAGAGAGCGGGGTTCTCAGGCTGGAAAACTCCGCCATCCGCTGCCCGGCCGAACCTGCCTGTGAGCTGTTTGGCAAAACCAAACCGGATGAAAACCGTTAACCAAATGAGGTGTAGGATCGAATTCCTGCAATAAAGGTGGTACCGCGGAACATGCCCTTTCGTCCTTTACGGATGAAGGGGTTTTTTACTTTGAAGGGAGGCATTTGCATGAAAATATCATTTATTGGCGCCGGGTCCATGGCTGAAGCGATGATCATTGGCATGCTTGAAAAAAGAATCGTAAAAGCCTGGGACATCCGCGCCCATAACCGCACGAACAAGAAAAGGCTCCGCACATTGGAACAGAAATACGGCATCCGGGCTGCAGACGGCCTCGACCAGCTTTTCGAAGGCCCGGACGCGGTCATCTTAGCCGTAAAACCGAAAGATGCCCCAGATGTGCTCGAATCGGTCCGTCCGCTCATATCTCCGGACACCCTGCTCGTTTCGGTAGCGGCCGGCATCACCATTCCGTTTATCGAAAACAAGATTGGCCGGCATATTCCCGTTGCGCGCGCAATGCCGAACACATCGGCGAAAGTCGGGCTGTCGGCAACCGGCATTGCCTTTAACGCCGCTGCGACAAAACAGCACCGGCACCGGGCGTTTGCCATATTTTCGGCTGTCGGCATGACTACGGCCGTAAAAGAAGAACAGCTCGATGCTGTAACAGGGCTTTCGGGAAGCGGACCGGCGTATATTTATTATATCGCCGAAGCGCTCCAGCAGTCAGCTGCAGAAATCGGGCTCGACGCACAAACGGCAAAACAATTTATCCTCCAGACGATCATCGGCGCAGCAGAAATGCTGAAAACTTCAGCCGAACCGCCGGAAGCGCTCCGGAAAGCTGTCACAAGCCCGAACGGCACCACAGAAGCCGCGATCCGCGTCCTTGACGAACGCGAGGTCAAACAAGCTTTCATTGACTGTGTAAAAGCAGCTGCAAAGCGAGCAAATGAGTTATCGAACGCAGGGAAAGAACCCGCAAGAGAATAACCGGCAATAAAAAAAGCGGCAGGCAAGCCGCTTTTTTTGCTTTACAAAACAGGCACTTCCATCAAATCATGGACAAGCAGACTGTCCGGGAATAAAGCTTGCGCTTCCTGCTCAAGCGCCGGCCAGTCTTCTTTTCCGTACCTGGCACTAATATGGGTAAGAAGCAGCCGTTTTGCCCCCGCCTGCTTTGCCGTTTGCGCCGCGTCCGCCGTCGTCGAGTGAAAATAATCATGCGCCATTTGCCCGCTCTCCTTGTTAAACGTTGCTTCGTGAACGAGAAGATCGGCATTGGCTGCGAGCCGGATTTCCGCCTCATTCGGCCTTGTATCGCCAAGGATGGCAATGATCTTCCCCTTTTTCGCCGGGCCGAGATAATCTTTTCCGCTGATCACGCGGCCGTCTTCCAATGTTACCGTCCGGCCTTCTTTCAGCAGCCGGTAAACCGGGCCCGGGCGGATCCCTTCTTTTTTCAATCGATCCGCATCCAGCGCGCCCGGTTTGTCTTTTTCGGTAATCCGGTAGCCGAAGCTTTCGATCCCATGGTCAAGCCGCAGCGCACAAACCGTAAAGCGGTCGTCTTCAAATACCGTTCCTTCTTCAATTTCGATGATCTCCAAAGGATATTTCAGACGGGTTTCGCTCACTTTCAGGGAAACTTCCACAAACGCTTTTATGCCTTTCGGGCCGTAAACGGTAAGCGGGCCATCCCCGCCCTGGAACGACCGGCTCCCAAGAAAGCCGGGAAGCCCGAAAATATGGTCGCCGTGCAAGTGGGTGATAAAAATTTTTTCAACTTTGCGCGGTTTGATCGCAGTGTGCAAAATCTGGTGCTGTGTCGCTTCCCCACAGTCAAAAAGCCAGATGGCATTTCGTTCTTCCAGCAATTTGAGCGCAATGGACGTGACGTTTCTTGCTTTGGCAGGTACGCCCGCGCCAGTTCCCAAAAATAAAATTTCCAAATGATGTTCCCCCCTTTCCTGCCGGATCCCGGCCGCACATATAGAACTATCTTATCATAATTTTACGGAAAGGAAACTATTGCATATCATTTGCGTATTTGCCCGTGAAAGTCTAGAATATAGTGACAATGAAATGGGGCCGGAAAACGGAAAAAAATGATTTTTCCCTGCTTTTGAAATGAAATGGCTGCAACAAGGCAAACTATAACCGTATCATGAGACAGGCCGGCCTTAAATCGTGATTTTTTGAACAAAGAGAGGTAAGAAAGATGCAGACAACTGAGACACCGAAATCGTTATTTATGCTTTTTGGCGCAACAGGTGATCTGGCGAAGCGTAAGCTGTTTCCTTCCCTGTACAATTTGTACCGGAAAGGCAGGCTGTCAGAGCATTTCGCTGTGATCGGCACGGCAAGAAGGGAATGGACGGACGAAATCTTCCGTGCGCATATAAAAGATTCCGTTCTGAGCGCGAGAGAACATGCTGAACAGCTTGAAGCGTTTGCCGCTCATTTTTACTATCAGCCGCATGATGTGACAGACAGCAACTCGTACATACAGTTGAAGCAATTGGCGGATGAACTGGATGAAAAGTACCAGCTGGAAGGCAACCGGATCTTCTATTTGGCGATGGCCCCGGAATATTTCGGGACGATTTCGGACCATCTGAAAAGTGACGGGCTTACCGCTACAAACGGGTTTAAACGGCTTGTCATCGAAAAACCTTTCGGGCATAGCCTCGAATCAGCGAAACAGCTGAACAGCCAGATCCGGAAATCTTTTTCAGAAGACCAGATTTACCGAATCGACCATTATTTAGGTAAAGCGATGGTACAAAATATCGAGGTCATCCGGTTTGCCAACGCCCTGTTCGAGCCGCTTTGGAACAATCGTTATATTTCCAACATCCAGATTACATCAAGCGAGATGCTTGGCGTGGAAGAACGGGCGCGGTATTACGAAGCGAGCGGGGCGCTCAGGGATATGGTGCAAAACCATATGCTGCAAATGGTGGCGCTCCTTGCAATGGAACCGCCGATCAGCCTGACAACAAACGAAATCCGGAGCGAAAAAGTGCGGGTGCTGCGTGCCTTGCGCACCATTGAAGGAAAAGATGTGCCGGCATACTTCGTGCGCGGCCAGTACGGTCCGGGCGAAATTGGCGGCAAAAAAGTCCAGGGTTACCGGGAAGAGCTGAATGTAGCGCCGGATTCCAGGACCGAAACGTTTGTCGCCGGGAAACTGATGATTGATAATTTCAGATGGGCGGGCGTGCCGTTTTACATCCGCACCGGCAAACGGATGGCGGCGAAATCGACGAAAATTGTCGTGCAGTTTAAAGATATCCCGATGAATTTGTACTACAATACAAATCATGAACTGAACCCGAATCTGCTTGTCATCCATATCCAGCCGGAAGAAGGGATTTCGCTTCATCTGAACGCCAAAAAACCGGGCCAGCATATGGAAACCACCCCTGTGCAGCTCAGCTTTGCAAGCAGCAGCAAAAACGGTATCAATACGCCCGAAGCCTATGAAAAATTGATTCATGACTGCCTGATGGGCGACGCAACCAACTTTACCCATTGGGATGAAGTCGCCTTATCGTGGAGCTTTGTCGATAATATTTCAAAAGTGTGGGAAAACAAGCCGATTTCATTCCCAAATTACAAATCCGGTTCGATGGGGCCGAAAGCAGCCGATGAACTGCTGGAAAAAGACGGCTTCTTCTGGTGGCCGGTGGAAGATCTGGAAGTTGGGAACTGCTGAACCTGTTAAAAAAGGAACACGCCATCTTTGCGCGTGTTCCTTTTTTATGGGACGTGCCGGAAGCCGGTAATTAACCGCGGGGATCCGGCGGCCGCTTTCCCGCTTCTCTCCCGGTTTGGATAATCTGCTCCCCAAATTTCTTGCGGAGCCGGCTGATTGCCTCATACAGCGGCTCTTTTTTGGCTGCTTCTTCATATGAAAACAGACTCAGCTGTTCTGCTTCCGCCTTCCGGTCCGTTAAACCGGAGGCGGTAATGCCCAAAAGGCGTACGGGCTGCCCGTTCCAGTTCCGGATAAAAAGCGTGCGGGCGGCTTGAAACAACGCATCGCCGCTTTCAACCGGCCCTCCGCTTTTTTTGCTCCTCGTCACCGTTTTCCGGTCCGCGTAACGGATCATGATGCCCACATTGGTTGCCGCAACCTCTTTTTTTCTCATCCGCTCCGCCGTTTCATCCGCAAGCTTTTTCAAGACGGCATCGATTTGGTGTTCATCCCCCGTATCCTTAGATAGCGTCACCATCCGTCCAACGCTTTTGGTGACGTTTACGGATTCGGGATCAACAGGACGCGGGTCTCTTCCATTCGCCCTTTCTTTCAAACGGATGCCACGGATGCCGAGAAGCTGCTTTAAAAGAAAATCATCCGCATGCGCCAGATCGCCGATCGTAAAAAGACCACAGCCGTTAAGCTTTTCCGCCGTTTTGCCGCCTACACCGTGCATCTCGATCAACGGCCGCGGCCATAATAAACGGGGAATATCCCGCTTTCTTAAAATGGTGATGCCCATCGGCTTTTTCATATCCGACGCTGTTTTCGCCAAAAATTTATTCGGGGCGATCCCGATGCTTGACGGCAAATCGAGTTCCGCAAGAATTTGCTGCTGGATCGATTCGGCAATGGCAGGCGGCGTCCCCAGTTCCTCGAGGCCGGTAATGTCCACATAACCTTCATCGATCGAAACCGGTTCGACCAAAGGCGAATACGCGCGGAGAATTGAAAACATTTCGGCGGATGCTTTTTTATACAGATCAAAACGGGGTGGCACGATTAAAAGATCCGGGCAGCGTTTTTTTGCTTCCCACACCGGCATGGTCGTTTTTACACCGAATTTTCTCGCTTCATAACTGCACGTCACAATGATGCCTTTTCGTTCTTTCGGATTCCCGGCAACGGCCAGCGGCTTCCCTTTAAGCGCAGGGTTTTCCGCCATTTCAACCGAAGCGAAAAAACTGTTCATATCGACATGCAAAATGACACGGCCGTTTTTCGGATAAAATGCTTTCATCTTTACCCACTCCGGTACTTCACAAATTTCCGGCCGCTTCTTTCATATAAGCGGCAATGTCTGCAATCCCTTCAAGCGACGCCGTAAACAAATCGACATCCATAATGGTAATCAGCCTGTCCTTCAAACTGGCGACAGCCGTAAAATAATTTGTCCGCCCGTAGCCGGCAAGGCCGATCTGTTTTTTCTCTTCTTCCTGTATTTCCACAATGTCGTTTGCCTCTTTGACGAGCAGGCCGACCGGAATGGCTTCTGTCCGGACGACGATCATGCGGGCGTCCTCTATGGAGGAAAGCGGTGTCTGGTAAAAACAATGTTCGACGTCAATAATCGGGATCAGTTCATCCCTCACCTTCATGATGCCCCGTACAAATGCAGGCAGTTTTGGGACGGGATTGGCTGCTTGCGCCTTTTCAACAGAAATGACCGATCCAATATGAATGCCGTACTCCTCTTCCCTCGTTTTAAAAATGATATATTTATTGAGCGCTTCCAACTGATCGCTTCCTTTCTTAAAAAGGAAGCGGTTATCCCGCTTCCGCCTCAAATCCTGTTACTCCCCGCCGGCCACTTCCGCAATGGCAACCGCCATCTCAGCCAGTTTGACCAGTTCTTTAACCGGAATTCTTTCTTTTGTCGTATGGATTTCTTCATACCCTGTGCCGAGATTGACCGTCGGGATGTTAAATCCTGCAATGACGTTGGCGTCGCTTCCGCCCCCGCTTTGCTCCAGCTTGCTCTCGCGGCCGATTTTTGCTGCTGCTTTTTTGGCCACTTCCACCACTTGGTCGCCGTCTGAGAATTTAAATCCCGGGTACACGACGTTCACTTCGACTTCCGCTTTTCCGCCCATTTCCAGTGCCGTCTGTTCAAAAGCGGTTTTCATTTTGGCAACCTGTGTTTCCATTTTTTCCGGAACGAGTGAACGGGCTTCCGCCAGAATATCGACGCGGTCGCAAACGATATTGGTTGCCTGACCGCCTTCAAAGCGCCCGATATTCGCGGTCGTTTCACTGTCAATGCGGCCGAGCGGCATTTTTGCGATCGCTTTTGCGGCAATGGTGATCGCGGAGACCCCTTTTTCCGGCGCCACACCGGCATGGGCGGTTTTGCCTAAAATGGTTGCTTTGATTTTGGCCTGCGTCGGGGCAGCCGTCACAATCGTGCCAACCGGGCCGTCGCTGTCAAGGGCAAAGCCGTATTTTGCTTTTAACAGCGACGGATCGAGCGCGCGCGAACCGACCAGACCGGACTCTTCGCCGACAGTAATGACAAACTGGATATCCCCGTGGCGGATCTGGTCTTCTTTCAATACCCGGATCATTTCCAACATCGCGGAGAGCCCGGCTTTGTCGTCAGATCCGAGGATTGTCGTGCCGTCTGATTGGATCCAGCCGTCTTTGATGGACGGTTTGATGCCTTTCCCCGGAACGACGGTATCCATATGGGAAGTAAAATAAATCGGCGTCGCTTCAGGAACATTGCCTTTCAATGTGCAGATCAGATTGCCAAAGCCGTGCCCCGTTTTTGCTTTTGTATCATCCTCATATACTTCAAGGCCAAGGCCTTCAAATTTTTGTTTTAAGACCTTGCCAATTTCTTCTTCATGTCCGGTTTCCGAATCCACCTGAACCAGTTCAAAAAATTCTTTTACTAACCGTTCTTCATTCACCATGGAAAAACCTCCAATATGTATATGTACTTTAATAGTATAACGCGAATGATTTTACTTGTACAACCGGCGGCTTCAGGCTAGAATAAAAATGATTACCGTCCGTTTAAGAGGTGAAGTCTGCTTTGTCGAAAAAAACGCAGAAAATTGTCGTGTACTTAATGCTCATTGCCATGCTGGCAGGAACAGTTCTTTCCGGCCTTTCAATGCTGTTTTAAAAAAGGAACGGGAAAGTCCGCGTTCCTTTTTTAAATGGCGCCTTTTGCTTTCGCCAGTTCAGTCATCGGCCGGGTTGACCGGGTGATGTAAATTTTTGTTCCGACCGGCACTTCTTCGTACAGCTTTTCGAGCGCCGCTTTCGGCAGGCGGATGCAGCCGTTTGAAATATACCGGCCGATTGAAGCAGGATTGTTTGTGCCGTGCAGGCCGTAAATCCGGCCGTCCGTGCCGCGCGCATCAAAACCGATCCAGCGCGAGCCGAGCGGATTGCGCGGGTCACCGCCAGGAATATTCTTTTTCCGGTAATACGGATTTTTCGCCTTGACTTTGACCGTAAAAAACCCTTCCGGCGTCAGGTCATTTGTTTTCCCGGTCGCAACCGGCGTTTCGAGCCGGATTTTCCCGCCGCGGATCCAAGCAAGCCGGTTTGTTGTTTTATTGACAATAATGAGCGGATCCCCCGGGGCAACGTGTCCGTCTGCCGGCCATACCGATAACCCGAAAACAAGCATCCATGCCACCCATATATGCATAAGCCATTCACCTGCTGCTGGTTGTATTTTTCTTTAGTATGCATCCCGCATGCCGGTTCATACATGCGGAAGATGCGCTTACGCAGAAGGCACACTTTGCACCCGGGTCACGCCCCTGTAAAAAAGCCTGCCCCTTTCCAAAACGGAAGGGACAGGCTTTATGCATTACAGTTCTTCACAATATTCTTCAAACAATGCTTGCAGCTCGGCCACGACAGCCGCCGGGTCATGCCCTTCGATCTGGTGCCGTTCAATCATTTTCACAATCTTGCCGTCTTTTAAAAGAGCGAAAGACGGGGAGGACGGCGGATAACCGGTAAAATAGCTGCGTGCCCTCGCCGTTGCTTCTTTATCCTGGCCGGCAAAGACGGTTACAAGCTGGTCCGGACGCTTATCATAATGGATGGCGTGCGCCGCAGCCGGCCGTGCAATGCCCCCTGCGCAGCCGCACACAGAGTTGACCAGGACAAGCATCGTCCCTTTTTTGGAAAACGCTTCGTCTACTTCTTCCGGCGTCCTCAGTTCCCGGTAGCCGGCTTCTACTGCCTCTTCACGGGACATGCGCACGACATCATTCATATAAAGATTAAAATTGACAGACATGCCACTCATCCTTTCATTCTGCTTTAAAGCTAATCATAGCAGGTTTTCACGCTGCTTTTCAAATATTCTGTTTGCAGCCGTCCCTTTTCTTTTATTTTACGCGTAAAAACGAAAAAATAGCCGGAAAGCGTTTATTTTTCCAAAAAACGGGGTAAAATGACAGTACATCTAGATCCATACCCCTAAACTCCCTAGATGCTTTGGATGGCGCCTTATGCGCTGTCCCTTTTTTATGCAAAAAAACCGGGGCATCCCGGTTTTTCGTTTTATAAAGATTGGACATGGACCTGTTCGAGAAGCGATGTTGCTTCTTGCTTTGTGCACAGTTCCATGGAAAATGCCGTTGCAGAACCGCAGGCAACCCCGAGTGCAAACGATTCTTTGTACGATTTTCCTTTTGCCATCCCGCTTACAAACCCGGCCACGACCGAATCGCCGGCGCCGGCAGAATTTTTTACCTTCCCTTTCGGCGCTTGCGCAAAATAAGATACTTCCTTATTCAAAAAGAGCGCACCCTTTTCTGCCATCGAAACGATCACATTTTCAACGCCCATATCAAGCAGGCGGCTGCCATATTGTTTCGCTTCTTCAGGCGTTTCGACTTTCACGCCGAAAATTTCGCCGATTTCATGATGGTTCGGCTTGATTAAGAACGGGCCCGTTTTGATGACATGGCCGAGCGATTCGCCGGAAACATCTGCGATCACGCGGATTTGTTTTTCACGGCATTTTTGAATGAGGCTGGCATAAATGGATGGCGGGAGCGAACTTGGGATGCTGCCGGAAAACAAAATGACATCGTCTTTCCCTAGGCTGTCAATTTTGGCAAGCAGCCGGTCCAGCTCAGCTTCCGAAATGGAAGGCCCCGTTCCGTTGATTTCCGTCTCTACACCGGATTTTAATTTTATATTGATCCGCGTGTCGCCTGAAACTTGGACAAAATCCGTTAAAATGCCTTCTGCTTTAAGAAAATTTTCAATGTAGCTGCCGGTGAAACCGCCGAGAAAGCCGAGTGCCGTAGAATCAACGCCCAGCCTTTTCATGACGCGCGAGACGTTGATGCCTTTTCCGCCCGGAAATTTGGTGTCCATCACGGAACGGTTCAATCCGCCAAGTTCAAAATGTTCCACCTGGACGATGTAGTCAACAGACGGATTCAGTGTTACCGTATAAATCATTTTTTACACAACCTTTGCTTTGGAGATCATTTTTAGTATTCCCCTTTTTGATGGCAATCGTTCCCCGCCTGCGCGATTGCAAGCGGTGTATCCGGTCGTTATTTTACCTTCAAAAACAGTAAAAATCAATTAAAATCGTTCAAAAACAATCAGTTTTGATAAATCGCCACATTTTCCAAAATAGAAAAGCCCGCTTCATCAGCGGGCATTTTTCATTAATAGAGCGGTGCCGTTTCCGGTGTCACCGTCTCTAAAATCTCTTTGACGCGCTTCAAGAAGCGGCCGGAGACAAGTCCGTCCAAAATGCGGTGGTCAATCGACAGACAAAGGTTCACGATATCGCGCGCCGCAAACATTCCCTCTTCCATGATGACAGGGCGTTTGACAATCGACTCGACCTGGAGAATGGCAGCCTGCGGATAGTTGATAATCCCCATCGACTGCACCGAACCAAATGACCCGGTATTATTGACGGTAAAGGTGCCACCCTCCATGTCTTCCGGGGCGAGTTTCCCGGCGCGGGCTTTTTGCGCCAGGACAGCAATTTCACGGGCAATGCCTTTGATCGATTTTTCATCGGCATGCTTTATGACCGGCACGTACAGCTTGTCTTCGGCGGCAACCGCGATCGAGATGTTGACATCATGTTTCTGGATAATGGCATCCCCGGCCCACGTTGAATTGAGCGCAGGAAACTCTTTCAATGCCCGGGCGACCGCTTTGACAAAAAAGGCAAAGTATGTGAGGTTAAAGCCTTCACGCCGCTTAAACTCTTCTTTTACGGCATCCCGGTAGCGGACAAGGTTCGTAACGTCCGCTTCGACCATCATCCACGCATGCGGAATTTCCTGTTTGCTGCGTGCCATATTGTTCGCGATCGCTTTACGCACGCCGGTAACCGGAATCACCGTATCTTCTTTTCCAGCTTCCCGTACAGGCAAAGGCCGGGAAGCAGGCGGCGTTTCACGGGCAGGTGCCGGTTTTGCCGGTTCCGGTTTTGAAGGTGCCGGTTTTGAAGGAGTCGGTTCCGCCTCATTCCCCCTGCTTTCAATGATTTTTAACAGGTCTTTGCGCGTGATCCGGCCTTCCCTTCCCGTTCCTTTCACCTGGTTCAAGTCAATGCCGTATTCCTGGGACAGTTTTAAAACGGCCGGGGAATAGCGGACTTTTTTCCCTTTTTCCGCTTCCGGCTGTGGCGCTGCAGCATCCGAACCCGGACCCGGTTCTGCTTCAGGCTGGACATTTGTTTCGGCTGCGGTTTTGACCGTGCAAATGACTTCCCCGACAGCAACGGTTTCGTCTTCCGAAGCGATCAGTTCCACGATTTCCCCTTCAAACGAAGAAGGCACTTCGGCATTGACTTTGTCTGTTAATACTTCACAAAGCGGATCGTATTTATGGACATGATCACCCGGGGATACAAGCCACTTGCTGATGGTTCCTTCCGTCACACTTTCTCCGAGCTGCGGCATCGTAATATTTTCTATCGCCAATTGGCACCCTCCTATCCTGCAATTCTAAAATTCGGCCAGTTCCCGCATTGCTTTTTCGACTTTTTCGGGATTGACCATAAAATATTTTTCCATCGTCGGCGCATACGGCATTGCCGGAACATCCGGACCGGCCAGACGCATGATCGGGGCGTCCAGGTCAAACAGGCAGTTTTCCGCAATGATCGCGGCAACTTCGCCGATAATGCTTCCTTCTTTATTGTCTTCCGTGATAAGCAGCACTTTCCCGGTTTTTGCAGCTGCCTCGATGATTGCCTCTTTGTCGAGCGGATAAACGGTGCGCAAATCGAGAATATGTGCTTCGATCCCGTCCTCTCTAAGCTTTTCCGCAGCCTGGAGGGCAAAATGGACGCAAAGCCCGTACGTGATCACCGTAATATCCGTTCCTTCCCTTTTTACTTCGGCCTTGCCGATCGGGAGCACATAATCTTCATCCGGCACTTCACCCTTAATCAGGCGGTACGCGCGCTTATGTTCGAAAAAGAGAACCGGATCATCGTCCCGGATTGCGGCTTTCAGCAACCCTTTTAAATCATAAGGCGTGGACGGCATGACAATTTTCAGCCCCGGCTGGTTTGCAAACACCGATTCAAGCGACTGGGAGTGATACAGTGCCCCGTGGACACCACCTCCGTACGGTGCACGCACGACAAGCGGGCATTGCCAGTCATTATTGGTGCGGTAGCGGATTTTCGCCGCTTCCGAAATAATCTGATTGACAGCCGGCAGAATAAAATCGGCAAACTGGATCTCGGCAACCGGCCGCATCCCGTACATCGCAGCCCCTACGCCGACTCCGGCAATCGCCGATTCAGCGAGCGGCGTATCGATCACTCTTTCGGCGCCGAACTGCTCGTATAATCCGGCCGTCGCCTTAAATACCCCGCCTTTTTTTCCAACATCTTCGCCGAGCACAAATACTTTTTCGTCCCGTTCCATTTCTTCCCGCAATGCTTTTGTAATTGCGTCAATATATGAAATGACAGCCATCGTTCTCCTCCTTACTCCCCGTAAACAAACCGGAGCGCATCTTCCGGTTTAGCATACGGCGCTTTTTCGGCGTAATCGGTTGCCTCATTGACGGTTTGGATGACGCGCGCATCGATTTCTTTTTCTTTTTCCCCGTCAAGAAGGCCCGCCTCTTTTAAGTACCGGCTAAATAAAACAACCGGATCTTTTTCTTTTGCCGTCTTCACTTCTTCCTGCGCACGGTAGCGGTCATCATCATCGGAAGAATGCGGTGTAAAGCGGTAAACAAGCGTTTCGATTAAAGTCGGCCCTTCCCCGCGCCGGGCACGGTCCGCCGCTTCTTTGACCACTTCATAGACAGCGAGCGGATCGTTTCCGTCAACTGTCACACCCGGCATGCCGTAGCCGATCGCACGGTCGGAAACGCGCGGGTTCCCGAGCTGCTTTTCAATCGGGACACTGATGGCATACTGGTTATTTTCGCACATGAAAATGACCGGCAGCTTGTGGACCGCGGCAAAATTCGCCCCTTCATGGAAATCGCCCTGGTTGGATGATCCTTCCCCGAAAGTGACAAAGGTAACAAAATCCTTTTTCTCCATTTTGCCTGCGAGCGCAATTCCGGCCGCATGCGGTACCTGTGTCGTTACAGGGGAAGACTGGGTGACGATTCTGTTTTTCTTCTGCCCGTAGTGGCCTGGCATTTGCCGGCCGCCCGAATTCGGGTCTTCCGCTTTGGCAAACCCGGAAAGCATAATGTCGCGTGCGGTCATGCCGAAAGCGAGCACAATCCCGAGATCGCGGTAATACGGCAATACATAATCTTTTGTCCTGTCGAGCGCAAAAGCGGCGCCAACCTGGGCAGCTTCCTGGCCCTGGCAGGAGACAACAAACGGAATTTTGCCGGACCGGTTTAAAAGCCACATCCGTTCATCCACCTTGCGCGCAAGCAGCATCATTTCGTACATTTCCAATACTTCCCGGTCGCTTAAACCTAAGTCTTTATGCCGATTTTTATTCATTGTTATCACTCCTTATCCAAAAGCTACGCATGGATTTCAAGCCCATCTACTGCGAGTGCCGCCTCCCCAATCGCTTCGCTTAGCGTCGGGTGCGGATGGATATTCATGGCCACCTCCCACGGCGCCGCATCCAAAACGCGTGCAAGCCCGGCTTCTGAAATCATATCTGTTGCATGCGGCCCGATGATATGTACGCCTAACAGATCGTCGGTTTTTGCGTCTGCCACGATTTTAACAAAGCCGTCCGTTTCCCCGTAGACAAGCGCTTTGCCGACTGCCTGGAACGAAAACCGGCCAATTTTTACATCATATCCTTTTTCTTTTGCTTTCTCTTCCGTCAGGCCGACACTGGCAATTTCAGGATTGGAATACACACATTTCGGCACCATGGTGTCATCGAGCGGGTCCACGCTTTTCCCGGCGATGCGGTCAGCCGCAATGATGCCTTCCCTTGCTGCTACATGGGCAAGCTGCAACCCGCCGATGCAGTCCCCGATCGCATAAATATGGGATTCTTTTGTCTGGTAAACTTCATTGACCTGAATAACGCCGTTTTCGATTTCAATATCCGTATTTTCGAGGCCGATGTTTTCCGTGTTGGCCAGCCGGCCGACCGATAATAAAAGCTTATCTGCCTCAAACGTTTTTCCGTTTTCCGTGCCGATCCGCACCTTGCCGTCCCCTGTCTGGAGGGAAGCTGCATTGAATGCGGTACCGGTGAAGATGGCAACCCCTTTTTTCTTCATAAGGCGCGTAATTTCTTTTGAAATGTCGCTGTCTTCTCCCGGCAAAAGGCGCGGGGAAGCCTCAATGATCGTCACCTTTACGCCAAAGTCGGCAAGCATCGAGGCCCATTCCACACCGATCGCCCCGCCGCCTGCAATCAGGATGGATGCAGGGAGTTCTTCCATTTCAAGCGCTTCGTCAGATGTCATCACATATTCCCCGTCGACTGCAAACCCGGGAAGCACACGCGGGCGCGAGCCGGTCGCAATGATTAAATTTTTCGGGAGGAGCATCTCATTGTCTGTACCCGCACCCTCGATTGAAACCGTTCCTGCTACGGGCGAAAAAATGGAGGGGCCGAGGATTCTGCCGGTGCCTTCATACACATCAATTTTCCCTTTTTTCATCAAGGATTGAACGCCGCGGTGCAATTGCGCCACAACTGCGTTTTTCCGTTCCCGGATTTTTGCAAAATTCAAGGCGGCATCACGGACATCCACGCCGAAATCGGCGCTTTTTCGGACCAGCCGGTATACTTCCGCGCTTCTTAACAGGGCTTTTGTCGGAATGCAGCCTTTATGGAGGCAGGTGCCGCCAAGTTTTGATTTTTCAACAATTGCTGTTTTTAACCCGTTTTTTGCTGCGCGGATGGCGGCCACATAGCCGCCTGTTCCGCCGCCCAAAACAACGACATCGTATTCTTTTGCCAATGTTGTTCCTCCTTCACTTGCGTTACCGCGGAAGCCGTTTTTCGAGCACGTGTTTATTGTGCGGCAAAAATTGTGAACGCGCACGGGAAACTTTTGCAATCCGTTCTTCCGCCATCCGGTCTGCCGCCAAATAGGACGGAATCCCGTCGCGTTTTGAAATGTCGATCACTTTCTGTACATTATAGTAGACTTGCTCGACTTTTTTCATCGCTCTTTCCCGGTTGTAACCGTGCAGTTCGTCAGCCACATTGATAACCCCGCCGGCATTGATGACATAATCGGGTGCATAAAGAATGCCCATTTCATGCAGCCGGTCGCCGTGCTTCGGTTCTTTCAACTGGTTATTTGCAGACCCCGCAATCACTTTTGCTTTCAGCTGCGGAAGCGTTTCATCATTCAAAATGGCCCCGAGCGCGCATGGGGCAAAAATATCACAGTCCTGGGCGTAAATGTCATCCGGGTCCACTGCTTTTGCCCCGAAAGCCTCAACAGCCCGTTTTACCGCCTCCGTTGAAATATCGGTCACAATAAGGCGGGCGCCTTCTTCGTGCAAATAGCGGCACAGTTCAAATGCAACATGGCCGACGCCCTGGACGGCGACGGTTTTCCCCTCAAGCGAATCACTTCCGAACGCCTCTTTTGCCGCTGCTTTCATGCCGACATAGCAGCCATACGCCGTGACAGGTGAAGGATTTCCGGATGAACCGTACGTTTGCGAAACGCCTGTCACAAAATCGGTTTCCTCGTGGATGATGTCCATATCTTCAACAGTGGTGCCGACATCTTCAGCTGTAATATAGCGGCCCCCGAGCCCCTGGATGAACCGGCCGAACGCCCGGAACATTTCTTCATTTTTGTCTTTGCGCGGGTCGCCGATGATGACGGTTTTCCCTCCGCCAAGATTGAGACCGGCGGCAGCGTTTTTATACGTCATCCCCCGCGCAAGCCGCAACGCATCTTCAATGGCGGCTTCTTCCGTTGCGTAAGTCCACATTCTCGTGCCCCCGAGCGCTGGCCCGAGTGTTGTATCATGTATGGCGATCACCGCTTTTAATCCAGATGCGTCATCATGGCAAAACAACAGTTGTTCATAATCGTATTTTCGCATATAATCAAAAATTTCCATTGGACTTCCTCCTTTTCCGCAAGCAAAGCTGTCAGAAAGCTGTACAGGCATTTTTGCGGCTGTAACGGACAGCCCGATGCCTCTTTTGAAAACGGCACACCGCTTTTTCCGAAACCCCGGGCCAGCCTTCACTGTTGAAAATGCAAAAAGAATGCCACTTTCGCATTGTTTTCCTGTTTCCGCTTTTCATGCAGAAATGGCGAAAAGAGCGGGGCTTAAAAAAATAAACTTCCGTTTACCAGTTTGCTACTTTTTGCACGAATATGCAAATTATTGCATGCTGATTTTTGCAAGCCGGTATTTTTCCAATTTATAGTACAGGCTTCTTAGTGAAATGCCAAGCTGTTTGGCCGTATTCGTTTTGTTCCCGGCATTTTCTTCGAGCGCTTTTTGGATCAGCTGCTTTTCAAAAGCGGACAGCATTTCATCGAGGTTGCCTTTTTCGGGTACCCCGTCCGCTTCTTGCTTTTCCGCGCGTTTCCCCGGGGATAAACCAAGCCCGTCAAGATGGTCCGCATCAATCGATTTTTCATGGAAACCCATAAAAATGATGGCCCGCCCGAGCACATTTTCCAATTCACGGACGTTTCCCGGCCAGTCGTAGCGGTACAGAATGGAAAGCGCTCTGCTTGTGATGCCTTCTACATTCCGGCCGTAATCCTGATTGATTTTTTGGATGAGACGCCTGGCCAGTAACGGAATCTCCTGTTTTCTCGCCCTGAGCGGCGGAATCCGATTGGCATGCGGTCGAGCCGGTAATATAAGTCTTCCCGGAAATTTCCTTCTGCAACAGCTTTTTCAAGGTCGGCATGCGTGGCACAAATAATCCGGACATCCACCGGTACCGGCTTTGTGCCGCCGACTTTCACAATCTCTTTTTCCTGCAGGACGCGCAAAAGTTTTGCCTGCATATGGGCGCTCAGTTCACCGATTTCGTCCAAAAACAGGCTGCCATGGTCGGCTTCTTCAAACAACCCCTTTTTGCCGCCTTTTTTCGCGCCTGAAAAAGCGCCTTCCTCATAGCCGAACAGCTCGCTTTCAAGCAGCGACTCGGCAATGGCCGCACAGTTGACACGGACAAATTTATGGTTTTTCCGGCTGGATGCCTGGTGGATGGCATGCGCAAACAGCTCTTTACCGGTGCCGGATTCGCCGCGCAGCAAAATCGTCACAGGTGTCTGTGCCGCCAGTTTGGCCTGTTCCACGGCGATATCCATTTCATCGGAAGCATGGATAATGTCCTCAAATGTATATTTTGCCGTGGCAGCCTGCATCATTTGCCTTCTCGCCCGGCGCAATTCCGTTGTTAATGTCTCGATTTCAGAGACGTCATGAATCACGCCGACGCTTCCCTTTAGCATGCCGTTGACGATGACCGGCGCAACATTGACAATCACTTCTTTTTTTAACGGACCGACCCGCATTTTCACGCCGCGTACCGGTTTTTTCGTTTGCAGCACTTTAAAATGCATGCTTTCGCCTTCGGAAATATCCGCTGTTGCCGGTTTGCCGATGACTTCCTCTTCGCTTAACCCGGTGATTCTTGTATAAGCCGGATTGATGAGGATGCCGCGCCCTTTTTCATCGACAACGGAAATCGCATCATCGCTTGAGTGGATAATGGCCTGCAGCATCATCTTGATTTCTTTTAAATTCGTAATCTCCTCAGCCTGTTTCACAGCTTCCGTAATATCCCGGAAAACGGAAATGGCCCCGGCGACTTTCCCGCCATCAAACATCGGAATGTGGGAGGCGAGTATTTTGACCCCGTTTTGCAGTTCAATTTCCACGTTTGTTTCCCTTTTCTTTGTTTCAAGGACATGGGCAAGCCGGCTTTTCGGGATCACGCTTGAGATCGGCTTGCCAAGCACTTCCCGGGCCGAAACGCCGTTGATCTTTTCCGCGGCCCTGTTCATAAAAATGATCCGGCCGTTTTTGTCAATCACCGTCATGCCTTCTGCCGTCGACTGAAGGATGAGCGCATGTTTTTTTGTTTCGCTTTCCAACTTCCGGATTAAGGCTTCTTTTTCCTCCAGCAATTTCGCAATCAAATAGGCGACACTGCCGGGGATGACAATCCGGCCCGTGCAATCGGCAGCGATTTCACGAAAAACTTGCTCATCCCCGGTTACCTCAATGATAATATCGACATCGGGACCTGAAAAAACGCGCCAGTTGTTTCCGGTCTTTACGCCCATGTTTTTGGCAAGCCGGATCCCCTCCGCCTGCGGATTGATATCAACGATGCCGGCCACACGGAACCGTGCGCTCTCGGACAATATTTTTAAAATCGCTTTTCCGCCTTTCCCCCCGCCAACGATTAAAACATTTTGCATCGCTGCTCCCCCTTTTCGTGCTGGTCTCCGCTATTCTATTTTATTTGAAAGGGCTTACATTTACAATGGGCTGCATTGCCTGCGTCCAATCCCGGGTGTTATAATGATGGAAACGGTTTAAAGGGGGGCCGGGATGGGCAGGTTGGTGGCACTTTTTGTATTGGCGGTGCCGGTCATCGCCGCTGCTTATGGGATCAAATGGATGCGGGATATGGTTTTCGGGATTCCGGACCGCCCGTTTTCTTCGCTGACGCTCCAGTTTCTGACCGGGCTTTTGCTCTCTGCCGGCGGCATTGCCTTTACCGCCGGATTTATCCTGCACCGGGACAGAAAGCACCAAAAGGTACAGAAACGTTTCAGCAAACCATCAAAATAAAGCATCCGGCTATTGCCCGGATGCTTTTTCCCGTTCTGCTTTTCTTTCCTGTACCGCCATTTCCGGGAAATCCGTGATGATTGCCGTGCAACCGATTTTAAACAGCCTTCTCATATCTTTCGCTTTATTCACTGTGTACGGCCTGACTGCAACACCGTGGTTCATGGCGGCACGGATGATCCATTCGGCCGTTGTCAAAAGGCGCGGATGGATCGCTTTTGCTCGGATCGATTTCGCGTAGACCCACGGCATAAACATCACTTCCGAATACAGCGGGGCAATCTCCACTTCGGGTGCCAGACGGTAGCATTGAATGATGGAATAGTGGTTAAAGGAAGAAAAAATGACCCTTTCTTCCAAATGGTATGCCCGGATTAACGAAACGGCTTTTTCCTCGATCAGCGGATAATCCACTTTTGCCGTCTTCAGTTCAATATTGCAGAGAAGCTGGTTTTGGGCGAGCCATTCAAAGACTTCTTCAAGTGCCGGGATGCTTAGCGGTTTGCCGGTTTCGAACCGGTCAATCACATCAAGCGACCGTAATTGAGCAAATGTTAAATCTTTCACATACCCTTTGCCTTCTGTCGTACAGTTGACCGTTTCATCATGAATGACGACCAGTTCGCCGTCTTTTGACAACTGAATATCCAGTTCAATCCCGTCCGCTCCGGCCTTTTCCGCTTCGAAAAAAGCTTCCATTGTGTTTTCCGGACGTGTGCCTGCCGATCCCCGGTGGGCAAAAATAAGCGTCACTTGATACACACCCTTTATTTATTTCGTTCATCATTATATATTCCCCGAACAAGAAAAGCGTAACCTTTTACGCACGGAATCCGGCCGGTACAACTCACTGCACCGGCCCCTTTCCCTTTCAGGAAGCTTTGTGTTCGAGGCGGAGTTTATCAGCGACCATGGCAATGAACTCGGAGTTTGTCGGCTTTGCTTTGGTCATGGAAACCGTATAACCGAATAGGGTGGAAATGGATTCGATATTTCCCCTGCTCCATGCCACTTCTATCGCATGGCGGATGGCGCGCTCAACACGGCTGGCAGTGGTATTGTATTTCTTTGCAATTTCGGGGTATAACACTTTTGTAATCGAGCCAAGCAATTCAATATCATTGTACACCATTGCAATCGCTTCGCGTAAATACATATAGCCTTTAATATGGGCCGGCACGCCGATTTCATGGATAATGCTCGTAATGCTTGCATCGAGATTGACAGGCTTCGATTCCGGTTTGGAAGCTGCCATGCCGGGTGATGATTTCAGGACGGAGCCTTTTTTGCTTGTCTGTCGGATTTGTGAAACAAGCATGTCCATATCAAACGGTTTCAGCACAAAATAGGATGCGCCCAGTTCCACCGCTTTTTTCGTTACATCTTCCTGGCCGAAAGCCGTCAGCATGATGACGTTCGGCATCCGGGAATAAGCCGATTCTTTTAGTTTCTCGAGCACGCCGAGACCGTCCAGATGCGGCATAATAATATCCAGCAGCAAAATGTCCGGGTCCGCCTCTTTTAACTGTTCAAGGCATTCCGTCCCGCTGTATGCCGTTCCGCAAATTTCCATGTCTTCCTGCTGGGATATATAATCTTCTAATAAACGAACAAGTTCACGGTTGTCATCAACAATAAACACTCTGATTTTTTTCACTGCCACTGTCCTCCTCAAAAAAATAGCCGTATCTCTGTACAAGAATATGTTTCGACAATGGCGGAAAATTTCCTGCTTTTTTATTCATTATTTTTTGTTGAAAACCGGGACGCTGGAAAATCGCCCGGACAAAACGTCCGCACGCATTAATAATAGATAAGTGCATCATTCTTTAAAAGCGGAAGGGGACTTGCCCCCTCCGTAAATGCCTGCTTCATGGAGCATCCATTCGATATGGACGCCATAGCCGGATGTCGGGTCGTTGACAAACACATGTGTCACGGCACCGACAAGCCGCCCGTTTTGAATGATCGGGCTCCCGCTCATTCCCTGAACAATGCCGCCCGTTTTTTTCAGCAATTCCGGGTCGGTAATTTTGATGACCATTCCTTTTGTTGCCGGAAATTTTTGCGGAATGGTGCTGACAATTTTAATCGAATAGGCTTCCACTTTTTTCCCGTCGACAACCGTTAAAATTTTTGCCGGCCCTGTCTTTACCTGGTCTGACAGTGCAATCGGCATCGGTTTTGCATATGTGCTGTCTTTTGCACCCGGATCCAGCTGTCCAAAAATGCCGAATGGGCTGTTTTTCGTTATATTCCCGATCCGGCCTTCTTCGGTAAAACGCGCCAATTTTTCCCCTGGGCTCCCGTTTTTGCCTTTTTCAATCGACGTCACGACCGAATTGACAATCCTGCCCTTTTCGACGACGATCGGTTTTTTTGTGTCCATATCGGATATGACATGCCCGAGGGCGCCATATTTTTTCGTTTTCGGATCAATAAACGTCATCGTGCCGATTCCAGCGGCCGAATCTCGTATATAAAGCCCGAGTTTATACGACTGCCCGCTTTTATCTTTTAACGGCTTTATCGTTTTCCGGATGGTTTGTCCATCCCTTTTAATGACGGCATCCAGCGGTTTTCCTTCTTCCCCTGCCTGCTGGACAATTGGGGCAATATCGGACATATTTTCGATTTTTTTCCCGTTCATTTCAAGGATCATGTCCCCAACTTCAATTCCGGCCTGTTCACCGGGAGAAAACTTCCCTTTGTCCGTCTGCACAAGATGATGGCCGACGATAAGGACGCCGAGCGTATTCAGCTTGACGCCGATCGACTGCCCGCCGGGGATCATCTTAATATTTGGATGCACTTCTACTTCCGTTTTTTTGACCGGGATGCCCGCCAGTTTAAGAAACATTTCTTCCTTGCCGGCTGACTTCCCTTTTATGGAAACCGTATGTTGATGCGCATGAATTTCCGCACTGTTTCCGCTTGCCATTACAGCGGCAGCAGAAGTTTTATGAAATTCGATTTGCTGGCCTTCCAGTAAGCGAACTTGCTTCGGAAAGTGAAGATATTGTTGAAAAGGCTGCGAAAAAACGCATAATAAAAGTGAAACAAGGAGAAATCCGCCTGTCAGCTTCCTTATTTTTTCAAAGTTCAAACATTCCACTCTCCTCGCTTCCGGTTCACCCTGTTGTTTAGCCTTTGTTTGTTTTGGCTATGATTTTAATTTAGCCTTGAAGCGTTTTAAATATAACAGCGCCTGCGGGAAAAATGCTGCCCAATCTGGATAGAAAGGGTCCGGCTCCACCATTTTTCCAAATAGGCGGACCGGACCCTTATTTTATCGCTTCGGCCAGTTCGAGCAGCTCTTTCGCATGCTGTCTTGTCAACTCTGTCATTTCAACGCCTGAAATCATACGGCCGATTTCTTTAATTTTTTCTTCCTGACCTAAAGGCTTGACTTTTGTCCGCGTTCTCTCCTTTTCAGTCTCTTTCATGATCAACAGATGTGTATCCGCCATGGCGGCAACCTGCGGCAGATGGGTAATGCAGAGGACTTGCGAATGGACCGAAATGCGGTAAATTTTCTCCGCAATCGCCTGCGCAACGCGGCCGCTTACGCCGGTATCCACTTCGTCGAAAATGACGGAAGTGATCCCCTGGTGCCGGGAAAATATCGTTTTTAATGCCAGCATAATCCGCGACAATTCTCCGCCCGAAGCGGTTTTTGCGAGCGGTTTTAGCGGTTCGCCCGGATTGGTGGAAATGTAAAATTCAACCTGGTCGAGCCCGTCGCGCCGGAACGGAATGTCATCCGCCTCATAATAATCATCAGCAGCGGCAAGAAAACGGACTTCAAACTTTGTTTTATCCATATACAGCTGCTTTAATTCGGAATGGATATTTTTAGTCAGCTTTTCCGCCCATTTTTTGCGTAAATCGCTGAGCTGCTTGGCTTCCAAATACAGATCGCGTTTTACCGTTTGCAGTTCTTTTTCTAGAAGCTCCACATGATGGTCACGGTTTACGATCGATTCGATTTCTTCTTCAATTTTGGACCCGTATTCCAGAATTTCTTCGATCGAGCTACCATATTTTCGTTTTAACTGGTTGATCTCATTCAGCCGCGCTTCAATTACGTTAAGCCGTTCCGGGTCAAATTCAAGTCCGTCAAGCCGGGAACGGATTGAGCGGGACATGTCTTCGAGCGTATAAAAACAACTTTGGACGGATTCCAAAATGTCAGAGAGCTCGCCATCCACTTCAGCCGCGGTTTCAAGATGGCTCATGGCAAGGCTGAGCCAGTCGAGGCCATGCTGTTCCCCGGCAAGCGCTTCATACCCCGTATTCAATGATTCAAACAGCCGTTCAAAATTGACGAGTTTTCGTTTTTCTTCCGCTAATTCCTCGTCTTCATGCAGCCTCAGTCCGGCGTTTTGGATTTCCTCATGCTGGAATTGGATGAGGTCAAGGCGCTGGGCGAGCTGCTGGTCGTTTTCATTCATTCTTTTTAACCGCCCGTAAACGGCTTCGTATTTTTTATACAATTTTTCGTAATCAAGGAGAGCCGTTTCAATCTCACTTTGCCCGTACTGGTCAAGCAGTGGCAGATGGTACGTTTCGTTCAGCAGTTCCTGCGTTTCGTGCTGGCTGTGGATATCAATTAAAGTCGACCCGATTTCGCGCAGCACCGAAATCGTCACAAGTTTTCCGTTGATGCGGCAAACGCTTTTCCCTGTTTTCGATATATCGCGCCGCAAAATGACCATGCCTTCCTCAATCTCAATGCCGAATTCGCGGGCGCGATCCATGCACGGATGACCGTCCTCGACCAGAAATAAGCCCTCAATCTCAGCACGGTTTTCCCCGTGCCGGACGAACTCCGATGACCCTCTCCCGCCTGTTAGAAGCTGGATGGCATCGATAATAATCGATTTGCCGGCACCGGTCTCCCCTGTCAGGACGGTCAGCCCGGCTTCAAATGAAAGCGTTAATGCATCAATAATGGCAAAATTTTTAATCGATAATTCCTGAAGCAATCAAACATCACCACTTTCTACAGCAAGTCCAAAAACCGTTGCGAAACCGTTTCGGTCTCATCCTGGTTTTTGCAAATGATCAGGCATGTATCATCTCCGCACAAGGAGCCGATAATTTCTTCCCAATCCAAAATATCAATCAAAGCGCCGATTGCATGCGCGTTACCGGGCAATGTTTTCAATACGATCAGGTGCCCGGCTGTATCAATGCTGACAAATGCATCTGTCAGCGCCCGTTTCAGTTTCTGCATCGGGTTGAAGCGCTGGTCGGCAGGCAAGCTGTATTTGTACCTGCCGTTATTGAGCGGCACTTTGACAAGATGAAGTTCTTTTATATCCCTTGAAATGGTGGCCTGCGTCACATTAAAGCCGGCATTGCGCAAATGCTCGACAAGCTCGTCCTGTGTTTCGATATCATAATTGGTAATCATTTCCCTGATTTTGATCAAGCGCTGTCCTTTATTCATATCCTCACCTCAAGGATGCTCTTTTGTAAATATGCATCTACTTGTATGTTAGCGCATTTACGGGCAAATGTACAAGCAGCTTTTTTCCGTAAACGGGCTTTTTTTCGGGTGCGAAACGCCCTTATACAAAGCAGCCTACCGGTTATCCAATAGGCTGCCAAATCTTTGTCTATCCCTTCCTGAGCGTGGCATGGGCTTCTTCCACCACGTCATTTACGGTTACGCGCAACCGGTTGGCGCCGCCTTCTGTTTCGCTGGCGGGCTTTACGAGGTGGATTAAAAATTCAATATTTCCTTCCCCGCCTGTAATCGGCGAGAAGGAGAGGTTTTCCACCGAAAAGTTTTCACGCAAGGCAAGCTGGATGATTTTTTCGATCACTTCGCGATGGACATTTTTATCTTTTACAATCCCCTTTTTGCCCACCTGCTCGCGCCCCGCTTCAAACTGCGGCTTAATCAGGGCGACCACATCGCTTAAAGGTGCAAGGAGCGTTTTTAATACCGGGAGGATCAAGGACAGGGAAATAAAGGACACGTCAATCGAGGCAAATTCCGGAATGCCCTTTGTGAAATCCTGCGGGGTAACATAGCGGAAATTTGTCCTTTCCATAACAACAACCCGCTCGTCCTGGCGCAGCTTCCATGCAAGCTGGTTATAACCGACATCGAGGGCATAAGACATTTTGGCACCGTGCTGGAGGGCACAGTCGGTAAATCCACCGGTCGAAGCGCCAATATCGAGAACAATTTTGTCTTTTACATTAAGTCCAAATACTTTCAACGCTTTTTCCAGTTTCAGTCCGCCCCGGGAAACGTACGGAAGGGGATCCCCTTTTACGATGAGCGGGGCATCAGCAGCAATTTTTTCACCCGGTTTATCAAGGCGGGTCTCATTTGAAAAGACAAGCCCCGCCATGACCGCCCTTTTTGCTTTTTCTCTTGTTTCGATTAATCCGCGTTCTACGAGGAGAACGTCCACCCGTTCTTTTTTCATTTAAAATGAAGCCTTTCTTTGCTGTTTTTGAGGCAATATCTGCCGGACTTCCCGGATCAGCCGGTCCTTTGTCAGCCCGATTTCCTGCCATAATTCTTTTACGCTGCCGTGCTCGACAAAGCGGTCGGGAATGCCAATACGGCGAATGATCCGATCAGAGAAGCCACGATCACCCGCAAATTCCAACACTGCGCTGCCAAACCCGCCTGCAAGCACGGCCTCTTCCACGGTTAATACCGGCATTCCGGTGCGGAAAACGGCTTCGAGCATTGCTTCATCAAGCGGTTTGATAAAGCGCGCATTGACCACTTTAACCGATATCCCTTGCTTTTGCAAAAATTTCGCTGCTTCCATGGCCATCGGAATCGTCGTCCCAAAGGTAAGGATGCACACGTCATTTCCTTCTTTCAAGACTTCCCAGGTGCCAAGCGGGATTTCTTTTAATTCTTCATCAAGCGCTACGCCGAGGCCATTGCCGCGCGGAAACCGCATCGCGATCGGCCCGCCGTCATATTTTAAAGCCGTGTATACCATATGCTGGCCTTCATTTTCGTCTTTTGGCATCATTAACACCATATTGGGCAGGCTGCGTAAAAAAGCAATATCAAATACGCCCTGATGGGTTTCGCCGTCCGCGCCGACAAGGCCCGCCCTGTCGATCCCGATGAAAACATTTAAGTTTTGCCGGCAAATGTCGTGGACAACCTGGTCATACGCCCGCTGCAGGAATGTCGAATAAATGGCCAAAAACGGTTTCATGCCCTGGGTGGCAAGCCCTGCAGCAAAAGTGGCGGCATGCTGCTCGGCAATCCCGACATCATATACCCTTTCCGGAAGCTCCTGCTGGAACCGTTCCAGCTTCGAACCAACTGTCATTGCCGGCGTAATCGCGACAATGCGCGCATCTTCCTTTGCAAGGCTGAGGACGGTATCGCTAACAAGTTTGCTCCAGGCAGGAGGGGCATCCGCCGGTTTGATAAAATCGCCGGTTTCAATTTTATACTGCCCGGTGCCGTGCCAGGCGCCTTTCGTATCGTTTTCGGCCGGTTCATATCCTTTTCCTTTTTTGGTAACGACATGCAAAAGAACAGGGCCTTTCGTCTTTTTGGCATACTGAATATTTTCGAGCAATGCATCAAAATGATGGCCGTCAACAGGGCCTAAATAAGTGAAACCGAGTTCTTCAAAAAAAATCCCGGAGACAAGCAAATATTTCAATGAGTCTTTCAGCCGTTCTGCAGTGGCCGCAAGCTTTCCGCCGACAGCCGGAATTTTTTTCAGCAGGAATTCCAGTTCATCTTTTGCGCGCCGGTATTTATTCGCCGTTCGCAGTTTGCCGAGCACCTGGTGAAGCGCGCCGACGTTCGGGGCAATCGACATCTCATTGTCATTCAGCACAACGATGATATCCCGTTTTTCATGGCCGATATGGTTGAGCGCTTCAAATGCCATGCCGCCGGTCAGCGCGCCGTCTCCGATCACCGGGACAATATACGATTTTTCTCCTTTTAAATCGCGGGCGACCGCCATGCCCATCGCGGCGGACAAGGAAGTGGAACTGTGCCCGGTTTCCCAGACATCATGAATGCTTTCATTCCGTTTCGGAAACCCTGAAAGCCCGTGGTATTGGCGCAGTGAGCCGAACTCTCCAGCCCGGCCGGTTAAAATTTTATGCACATATGACTGGTGTCCCACGTCCCAAAGAATTTTATCATTCGGGCTGTCAAAGCATTTATGCAGGGCAAGCGTCAATTCCACGACACCAAGATTCGGCCCGATATGCCCGCCGGTCTTCGACAATGTTTCAATCAAAAAGCGGCGGATTTCCGCGCTCAGTTGTTTCAAAGCGGGGATGTCCATTTGTTTCAAAAAGGACGGGTCCTTGATCGATTCAAGATCCAATGCGGATCACTCGCTTTCCTCATCAATATACGGCATCACTTACATCTATTATAAACAATCAACGCGTTTAGACAAGAAATACCTCATTTAAACAAACGCCGCCGGTTTTGCTGTTCCGGCCGTTCGGTTTGCGCCAAATGAACGGCCGTTAATGGTCCCGCGTTTCGATCATCCCCGTCAGTTCCATTAAGGCGCCGGTTTCAGCGCCGGTTTCAGCGAGGCACTGCTTTGCAAGGCGAGTATGGCGCCTGAGTTCTTGTTTGGCACCCTCAAGCGTTAAAAGAGCCGGATATGTACTTTTATGGCGGGATTCATCGCTGCCGACCCGCTTGCCGATTTTTTCCTGTTCCCCCTCGATATCCAATATGTCATCCCGGATTTGAAAAGCGAGGCCGAGATGATCGGCAAATTGCCCGAATTTTTCCAGCTGCTCTGTTGACGCGCCGCCAATCATCGCGCCGGCAAGCACGCTGAAACGAAGCAGTTTGCCGGTTTTGTGGGCATGGATATATTGTAGTTCCTCGAGGGTCAGTGTTTTATTTTCGCCTTCCATATCCGCCACCTGCCCGGCGACCATGCCTTCCGGACCCGCAGATTTTGCAAGGAGCGCAATCAGTTTTACCTTCAAAGCGTCATCCAACCCCGGATCTTCGGCAATCAGTCCGAAACTGTGCGTCAAAAGGCCGTCGCCGGCAAGAATCGCCACCGCTTCGCCAAATACTTTATGGTTGGTCGGCTTTCCTCTCCGCAAATCATCATCGTCCATTGCCGGGAGGTCATCATGGATCAGAGAATAAGTGTGGAGCATCTCGACTGCACACGCTGTCTGCATGCCCCGACCAGCCGGTTTACCGAGCGCGGATACGGTTGACAACAAAAGAAGGGGGCGGATCCTTTTCCCCCCGGCCTGGAGGGAATAATGCATCGCGTCTTTTAATACAGCAGGCGCACGAAGATCCGCGATATATTGTGCCAGGTGTTTTTCAATTTCTTTCACATCATACGCAGGCTTCTGCACGGTTATTCCTCCTCCCGGATCTCAAAATCCTGCTCTTCGCCATCCTCCGACATGATTTTTGCCAGCTGTTCCTCTACATTTTTCAGTTTTCCGTGGAGTAATTTGGACAGCTCCATTCCCTGTTTGTAAATGGAAATGGCTTCTTCGAGGGGCACATCCCCTTCTTCCAGTTTCCGCACAATGTCTTCCAGTTGCACCATCGCTTCTTCAAAAGTTAATGAATCAGCCATCTTTTTTCCCCCTTTCAATTTTATCTACCGTGCACAAAAGGCCGCCGTCCGTCAACCGGACCCGGATCGTTTCACCCGTTTTGGCCTGGCTTGTTTTTTTCAGGATCGTTCCGTCTTCCGCCATAGCCAGACTGTAGCCCCTTTCCATTACTTTCAACGGGCTCAGCGCTTCAAGGGCGGAAATATTTTTGGCAAAACGATGCTGCTTCTCCCGCAAGACCGCTTGCATTTGCTTCACGAGGTTTGCTTCAAGGCTCGTGAAATTCCGCCGCGCCTGCAGCAGTTTCTGTTCAGGACGGTTGCGCAAAAGCCGGCCGTGCAGATTGCGGGTTTGTTCCTCCGCTGTACCGATTAAGCGCCCCGCTTCCCTGTGCAGGCGATCTGTAAGGCGATCAGCCTGCTCGATTTGCTGGCGGATGAGCCGGTAAGGATTTGTCAAAACGGGCGACCGTTCAAGGTAAGCAAGCCGGCTTTTTTCATAGCGTACTTTCTCCCGCATGTTTCGTATAAGCCGCGTCTTTAAATGCAAGATTTTTTCCCGTACGTCATCAATATGGGGAACAGCAAGTTCAGCTGCAGCAGTCGGCGTCGGTGCCCGTAAGTCTGCCGCAAAATCGGCGATCGTAAAATCCGTCTCATGGCCGACAGCAGAAATCACCGGAATATTTGACGCAAAGATCGCCCGGGCCGTTATTTCTTCATTAAAAGCCCACAGCTCTTCGATGGAACCGCCGCCCCTTCCGACGATCAGCACATCCGCTTTGCCGATCCGGTTTGCCTGTTCAATTGCCTTTACAATCGAAGGGGCTGCATTTTCCCCTTGGACAAGGGCCGGATGTAAAATGATTTCAGCAACCGGATATCTTCTCCTGATGGTGGTGATGATATCGCGGACAGCAGCCCCTGTCGGCGATGTGATCACCCCGATCACTTTCGGATAAGCCGGGATGGGCCGGCGGTTTTGAAACAGGCCCTCTTTCTCCAGTTTTTCTTTTAGCTGTTCAAAAGCAAGATAAAGTGCGCCGATTCCGTCAGGCTGCATGCTTTTCACATACAGCTGGTAACTGCCGCCTGCTTCATAAACAGATACGGAACCCGTAACGAGCACTTTCATACCGTTTTCCGGCATAAACTTCAACGTCCGGTTTGCAGAAGCAAACATGACCGAAAGCAGTCTCGCTTTTTCATCTTTTAATGTAAAGTACATATGGCCGCTTGAATGCCGTTTGAAATTGGAAATTTCCCCTTTTACATGGATATCGTTTAAATAAGGGTCCGCGTCAAATTTCCGTTTGATATATTTTGTCAGCGTGTGTACGGATAAATATTGCATCGCTTTCCACCACCTTTCTCATGCATGAAGAAAGCTGCCTTCCCGCCGGAAGTCAGCTTTCTTTTAATGCCGCCCGCTCCCAGCACAAATGTCTCCCGGCACACTTCCGGACGATAAGCGGTTTTCCGGAAAAATGCCGTGACGGCAGGGCAGCCTGTTTAACGGTACAAGCGTTTTGCGGCTTTTACTGTATTGGAAAGCAGCATGGTAATCGTCATTGGCCCTACGCCGCCCGGGACAGGGGTAATATAGGAAGCTTTCTCCTTTACTTCATCAAAGTCAACATCCCCGCACAGCTTCCCGGACGCGTCACGGTTCATCCCGACATCAATGACGGCAGCACCCGCTTTGACAAAATCCGCTTTGATGAATTTTGCTTTGCCGACAGCACTGACCAAAATATCCGCCTGGCGGGTGAAAGATTTTAAATCGGCCGTTTTCGAATGGCAGTATGTGACGGTCGCATTTTCATTGAGGAACAGCTGGCCGCATGGTTTGCCGACAATATTGCTGCGGCCGATTACGACAACATGCTTCCCTTCGATCCGGATGCCCTTTGACTTCACCATTTTTAAAATTCCGTGGGGGGTGCAGGGTAAAAAGGTATCCTGGCCCGTCATCATCCTCCCGATATTTATCGGATGGAAACCGTCCACATCTTTCTCCGGGCTGATCGCTTCCACGATTTTTTGCGCATTGATATGCGGCGGCAAAGGAAGCTGGACGAGAATCCCGTGAATGTCAGGATCTTCATTTAAGGTTGCGATATGTCCGAGCAGTGCCTGTTCCGACACGTCTTCGGGAAGCTCGATTAAAACGGATTTCATTCCGAGCGCGCGGCACGCTTTTTCTTTGTTTTTGACGTATGTACGTGAAGCCGGATCGTTTCCGACTAATATGACAGCAAGCCCCGGGATAATCCCCTGTTGCGTTAACTGCTCCGCTTCCGCCTTTATCTCTTTTCTGAGTGCTTCGGCCAGTTGTTTTCCGTCAATGATTTCCGCTCCCATTATCCATCCCCCGTTATTTAGATTCAATCGAGTCTTTCATTTGATTCAAAACGCCATTAATAAATTTGGCAGATTTTTCATCTGCAAACCGTTTGGCAATCTCGAGTGCTTCGTTGATCGCCACATTGGCGGGCACATCCTCTGCGTACATCAGTTCGTAAGCGGCAAGGCGCAAAATATTGAGTTCCACTTTTGCAAGCCTGTCAAGCGTCCAATTTTCAAGATGCTGGCTGATCATGGCGTCGATTTCCGCGAGATGTGTTGCCGTTCCGTTTACCAATTTCTCAAGATAATCATCACTTTCCTGCCCGTCCAGCGCATTCCGGATCGCATCTTCCGGGCTCGCTTCATTCATATCCATCTGGAATAAAGCCTGAAGCGCTTTTTCGCGGGCGGTTCTTCTTTTCATCATTCGGCAGTAACTCCTTTAAAAAGCTCAAATTCGCATGCTTTTATTGTAACAGAAAGGTGGGACCAAAAAAAGGCCAGGACGCTTTGCCCGGACCCTTTTTCTCTTACTCTTCCGCCTGAAATTCAGGCTCCGCTTTCTGCGTATCAAATTGAATGCCGACAATATGAATATTCACTTCCGACGCTTCCAGGGCAGTCATATTGAGCAAAGCCTGGCGGATATTATCCTGGACTTCCTGGGCAACTGCCGGAATGGAAACGCCAAAATTCATGGTGCAATAGACATCGACTTTAATGCCATCATCACTCAGTTCCACTTTTACGCCTTTCCCGTGGTTTTTCCTGCCAAGGCGCTCCACGACGCCGCTTGCGAAATTGCCACGCATTTGGGCAACCCCTTCGACTTCGGAAGCGGCAATGCCCGCAATCACTTCAATCACTTCAGGAGCAATTTCCACTTTTCCCAAGCCGTCTTCATCATGATGCATTTCCAACATTTGGTTGTCTTCTGCCATCTTCAACACCTCCTATAATTACACGTTATTTCATTACATCATATTTTTCAAGGAATTTCGTGTTGAAATCCCCTTCGACAAAAACTTCATGTTCGAGGAGGCGCTGATGGAACGGAATCGTCGTGTGGACGCCTTCCACGGCATATTCGCTGAGCGCGCGTCTCATGCGAGCAATCGCCTCATCGCGCGTCGCTCCGTAGGCAATGAGCTTGGCAATCATGGAATCATAATACGGCGGAATGCTGTAACCCGGATATACGGCCGATTCCACGCGGATGCCGATCCCGCCCGGCGGCAGGTAAAAGTTAATTTTGCCCGCAGACGGCATAAAATTCTTTTCCGGATTTTCGGCATTGATCCGGCATTCAATTGCCCAGCCGTTCCATGTGACTTCATCCTGCTTTAAGGATAACGGTTCCCCGGATGCCACAAGGATCTGTTCTTTGACAAGATCCACGCCAGTGACCATTTCTGTAACCGGGTGTTCCACCTGGATGCGGGTATTCATTTCCATAAAGTAAAACTTCTGGTTGCGGTGGTCAAAAATAAACTCGATGGTGCCGGCCCCCGTATAGTCAACCGCTTTTGCCGCTTTCACGGCAGCCTGCCCCATTTCTTCGCGCATTTCGCTCGATAGTGCCGGGGACGGGGATTCTTCAAGCAGTTTTTGCAGCCGCCGCTGGATGGTGCAATCCCGTTCGCCCAGGTGGATCACATTGCCGAATTTATCAGCCATGACCTGGATTTCAACATGGCGGAAGTCTTCAATGTATTTTTCAAGATAAACACCCGGGTTGCCGAAAGCAGTCGCGGCTTCCTGCTGGGTGATGTGGATGCCTTTTACAAGCTCTTCTTCATTCAAAGCTACGCGGATCCCTTTGCCACCGCCGCCGGCCGTTGCCTTAATAATCACCGGATAGCCGATTTTTTTTGCGACGACTTTTGCTTCTTCTGCGTCTTTTACAAGCCCGTCCGAACCCGGGACAATCGGCACGCCCGCTTTTTTCATCGTTTCGCGCGCCACATCTTTTGCGCCCATTTTCGCAATGGCTTCCGGGCTTGGCCCGATAAACTCAATATTGCATTCTCGGCAAAGCTCGGCAAAATCGGCATTTTCAGCAAGAAATCCGTAACCGGGATGGATCGCGTCACAGCCTGTTAAAGTTGCTGCGCTGATGATGTTGGCAAAATTTAAATAACTGTCTTTCGATGCTTTCGGGCCGATGCAGTACGCTTCATCCGCAAGCTGGACATGCAGTGCATCTTTGTCCGCTTCCGAATAAACGGCCACGGCTTCAATCCCGAGGTCGCGGCAGGCACGGATAATCCGAACCGCAATTTCGCCGCGGTTTGCAATCAAAACTTTTTTAATCATGAAAGTCCGCTCCTTACTTTGTCTTTACCAAAAATAATGGCTGGCCGAATTCAACAAGCTGGCCGTCTTTGACGAGGATATCTACAATTTCCCCTTCCACTTCCGCTTCGATTTCGTTAAACAGCTTCATCGCTTCAATCATGCATACAACCGTATTCGGGCTGACTTTGGAGCCGATTTGCACATACGGTTCTTCTTCCGGGGAACCCGCCTGGTAAAAGGTGCCAACCATCGGCGACACGATTTTATGCAGATTTTCGTCGGCTGCTTGCGCCGGAGCTTCAGGCTGCGGGTTTTCTGCAAGCTGGCGGGGCTGCGCAGGCATTTGCGGGGGTGCGGAAACCTGAGCCACTTCACGCACCGGGCGTTCAATGACTTGGACGCCGGTGTTTTTCTTCATTTTGATGACGGTCCCGTCGTTTTCAAATTCAAATTCATCGAGGTTTGAACGGTCCACAAGCTCGATCAAAGCCTGGATTTCCTCTACTTTCAGCATATATGACACTCCTTCGTTTTTTCAGCTTCTAAAATTGTTAACAATTTATGAATAAATAACTATCCATATCATACGATAACCGGAGGCGAAAATTCAATCATTTGTATAAAAAACGGATTCCCGGCACATTGCAAAAATGCCCTTCCCCGCTTGGCGCAAAAAGGAGGAAGCGTTTTACGGAAATTTAAAATCACGCGCAAATCTATTTTTCAATCATTTTTCAATCATTTTTTAAATATAGAAAAAAAGCCCGGCAAAAAAGCAATCTCCCTTGTTTTCCGCACAGAAAAAAGGGCTGTAACCGCCCCCTATTCTGGCTTTCCTTAATTTGTCTGGAATTCCACGGCCAGTTTTGGCGTATTGCCCAATTCCTGGTTCACAAGCTTGACGATTTCATTTGCAGCCGCTTTATCGTGCTTTTTCGATTTGACGGTCACGACCACTTCATCGCCGTCTGCCTGAACGAGCGCATCCTCATATCCTTTTGCTTTGATCAGGCTTTCTAAAACCTGTTCTTTATTCGCCGTCTCCGTTAATTTTTTCATTTCATCCATTGCCTTGCTTTTTTCATCCGGCGTCAGGTCGGTCGATGCGAGTTTATTGGTCAGTTCTTCCTGCTTTTTGCTCATTTCATCCTGCCGCTCAAGGCGGAGCGTCTCAAACACTTCATCACTGGCAGACTTTGTTGTCAATTTGATTTTTTGCGAACCGGAAGCCTTTTCCTTCGTTGCCGCAGATTCCTTTTCTTTTTCTTGCCGGGTAACCTGATTCGTCGTTTTTGGTTCCGCCGTCACATAGTACACGGACAAAACCACAACAAGGCTTAACATGGTCAACAGCCAGACCGTTTGTTTTTTCAAAAGCATACCCATTCCTCCTCATTCTTTTTTTGGCATGACGGAAACACGGTAACTTGCGATATCAAGGGCGCTTGCAACAGCTTCTTTTACCGATTTTTGGATGGAGACGTCGCCGCCACCCTCGCAAACGACTAACACCCCTGTGATCTCCGGCTTCCTGGTTTCCGTTACAAGCGGCACTTCCTTGTCCCCGTTTTGGACGATGACGACTTTATCATCTTTTGAAATGCTGTCAATTTTCCGTTCCCCGCCGTTTTTATCTGTTTCGGTTGTCGTTTCATTCCGGATGGTGGCGTTTTTTTCGTACACTTTGCTTTCTGATGTGGCCACATTCACTTGGACGTTTACGGAACCGACGCCCTTGATTTGTTCCAGAATGCTTTTCAGTTCTTTCTCATATTGGTTTTCGTACGTGGAGATCGATTTTGATTTTTTGGAAGTGCCTGCACCGAATGCGGCTGTCCCTTTTCCGCCTGCCGTTTTTACGGGTGAAGATGCAGTCAGCGCTTCGTTTTTTTCGCTTGAAGTCCCGAAAAGGTCGTTGATAAACATCATCCCGAGACCGGAGATCAATAGTACGGTTAACAACACAAGCTTTTTCTTTTTATCCGGCGGGCCGGATGGCAGCCATTTTTCTTTCAGTTTTTTGAACGGTCCCTGGTTACGATCCATTTTCGTTTTCAAGCCCCCCTTCGAAACGGAGATCAATTTTTTCTTTATTGATTTTCCAGCGATTTGACAACATGGCAATGATCGATTGCTGCTCCCGTGTGCTTTGTTTTTCTGTTTGTTTATCCGTCCCGATTTCAACCGGTTTAATGGCAGCAACAGTCTCTTTTTCGTTTTGCGCTTCCAGATAGACGTGGATTTTTTTTACGTTTGACGCTTTTAAAGCGGTAAGATCCCCGCTTTTGGCCCCGTCTTTCCACTCGACCGTGATTTTTGAAATCGATTTTCCAAACGCTTCCTCTACCTCCCCTTCCACATCCTGCTTCAGTTGGACAGCCATTTGTTGTAATGTATATTCCTGCTGCATGTCATTTATTTCTTTTTTCTTCGTTTCAAGCGCATTTTCTTCCGCAGACGGGCTTGAAGTACTGGAATCCCCGAATTTTTCTATCCATATGGCAGGATCTGTGGAAAAGAGCCGGAATACGGGTGTGACGATGATGGCAATGAGCAAAAGCCCGGTCACAAGCTTTGTATATTTCCGCATCCCGGAGTCAGGCAGAAGCATGTCCGTTATGGTCGCCAAAAGGATAAAAATGATGATATTCAGCACCCATTTTGTCAAAACGTCCACAGGTCTCCCCCCTTAACGCATCATCATCGTAAGATTGCCCGCCGTAACGATGATCGTAATGCTGAGAAAAAACATGATGGTCACAATCGCGAGGGCGGCAAATACGTACAGCATGTTTTTGCTGATGATATCAAGACAGCTGATGACCGGCCCCCCGCCGAGCGGCTGCAAAAGGGCGGAAGCGAGCTTGAACATGAACGACATGGCGAAAATTTTGATAGCCGGAAACGCCGCAATGAGCAGCACAATGGCGACACCTGCAATGCCGAGCGTATTTTTCAAAAGGACGGAAGCGCTGATCACCGTATCGGCGGCATCCGTCAGCATCCGCCCGACAACCGGGACAAAATTGCCGGTCACAAATTTTGCGGTCCTGACCGCAAGCCCATCCATCACCGCCGTTGCCGTCCCCTGAACGGACAAGACGCCTAAAAACACAGCCATAAAAGCGCCGAGTATGCCGATCCCGAGATTGCGCAACAGACCGGCCATCTGTGTTGCTTTGTGCTGTTCCGAGAGGGTGCTGACGACACCTAAGAGCGTTGAAAGCAGCAGAAGCGGCAGCACGATGATCTCGACCAGCATGCCGCTTGTGCCGGAGAGAAAAATAATGACCGGGTGAAAAAAGGCTGCCGATCCGGCACCGCCCGATGTGGAAAGCAGCGCCAGCAAGAGCGGCATCAGCGCCAGGATAAAACCTTTCATTGTCCGGATCGCCTCAAGCGCATATTGAAGGGCGACATGAAAACTGTTCAGGGCAATAATGACGAGCACCATGAAAACAACCGCATACGCAATTTTGCTGATCGTCCCTTGCTGGAACGAATGATGCAGGTTTTCCAGCAGGATGCTCAGAATCGTAAGAATGATGAGGGAGCCTAATAGTTTTGCATTGATCAGCAGCTCCTGAAAAATATACGAAAGCAGCCCTTTCAGCCAGGCTTGCAAAGAAAAATGCTTTTCGCCTTTCATAAAATCCATAAGGCTCCCTTTCTGGCTTTCCGGCAAGTATCCGCCGTATTTGCTGACAATTTCATCCCAGTAGTTTTTCAGTTCTGATAAGTCCAATTGATTCAGTTGTTCATCGACCATTTTTTCCGGAATGTTCTCCTGTTTATCCGTATTTTCCGAAGCGGCGGATGCCGGCTGTGCGAAGAAACAGAAGGCAAACAGAATGAAAAGCGCGATGCACATTTTTTTACGCCCCATATTCTCAACTCCCTGCACGCGGAACGAGATTGACAATCGTTTCAATCAGCACGGTAAGAATGGGGATGGCCATTGTTAAAATTATGATTTTGCCGGCCAGCTCCACCTTTGCCGCAAGTGCCCCCTGCCCGGCATCTTTTGTAATATTGGATGCAAAATCGGCGATATAAGCGACGCCGATAATTTTCAGGATCGTTTCGATATACATCGTGTCGACATTCCCTTTTTGGGCAATTTTTTGCAGCAGGCGGATGATCTCATATATCTTGTCCACCAGAAATAGAAAGATAAAACAGCCGGCAAAAAGCGTCAGCAAAAAGGCAAAATTCGGTTTCTGCTCTTTTAATATGAGCGCAAGGAAAGTCGTGATGAGCGCCACACCCGCAATTTGCAAAATTTCAATGGGAAATCCCCCCTTTTTTCCCGGCTTACTGAAAAAGAAAGACCGTTTTGATTTTGGAAAACAAATCCCCTACGATGGATGCCACTAAAAACAAAATGTAAAGAAAACCGAGAAGCGTAACCCATTGCGCATATTCTTTTTTGCCAACCTGGTCAAGAATCGTGTGGAGAAATGCGACGACAATCCCGACCCCGGCAATTTTAAAAATGATATCCACATCAATGCCCATTGCTTTTCCCCCAATATGATCCGTGCATCTCTCAGATCAGTAAAATAGCGATCAGTAAACCCGTGAGGACGCCAAGGCTTTTTGCCATTTTTTCATAGCGGAGCTGCCTTTCGTGCGCTTCTTTTTCTTCCCGTTCCAAATGTGAAAGGGCCAGGAGCAGCTGCTTTTGCTCGGTATAGCGGTCATGTTTGCCCAGGTTTTCCCCGAGTTGCCGCAATACTTCATACTCATTTTCTTTCAGGGCCGTCATTTCCCAAATCCCGTCAAGGCTTTTTTCCCATGCTTCTTTTACCGTTGTTTCCAATGTTGTCAACTGGCCGGCAAAGGAACGGAAGAAGGCGGCAGCCGGATCCGGAAGCTGGTCTGACAGTTTTCTTGCCGCTTCATGCAGCGGGGTATGCCCGTACATGATTTCCACCTCCAGTGCTTGAAGCGCGCTTTGAAAAATTCTTAGCTGGCGGGGGCGTTCGCTTAACCGTTTCGCTGCCTCAAAGCCGATGAAACTGGTGGCGAACACAATCAGTGCTGCTCCAAAAAGTTTAAGCACGGGAAACACCTTCACCGGTACGAATGATGTTCCCTTCCGCATCCCGGACTGCTGTTACCCTTCCCGGCCGGCTCCCCCGCGACAGTTCGAGAAAACGGTCAAACGCATACAATTCGAGGATTTTCTTTAAAATCGGGCGCTTATTTATATCCCGGAAGTTTTCCCCGTGCGTTGTCATGACGAGCGAAATGCCCGCATTTACCGCCTCCATAATTGCCGCCGCATCTTCTTCGCGGCCGATCTCATCCACGATGATGACATCCGGGCTCATCGACCGGATCAGCATCATCATCCCTTCCGCTTTCGGGCAGGCATCCAGCACATCGACCCTTGGCCCGAAATGGAGTTGCGGGATGCCGTGGACGCAGCCGGCAATTTCAGACCGTTCGTCGACAATTCCCACTTTGGCGGGCGAAATGCCGCGTTCCGGGATCCCGGTTGAAATCAGCCGTGCGATATCCCTTAAAAATGTCGTTTTCCCGGTCTGTGGCGCCCCGATGATCATCGCGGACAACCAGTGCCCGTTGTGAAGGGCAGAAAGATAAGGATCTGCAGTTCCGATTTTTTCCCGGGCAATCCGGATATTAAAAGATGAAAAATAGCGGATCGCCTTTACTTGTCCATTTTCAAGAATGACTTTCCCCGCGAATCCGACACGGTGCCCGCCGCTGATCGTGACATATCCCTTTTTCAGCTCTTCTTCAAGGGCGTAAAAGGAGAAATTCGCAAGCCGGCTGATCAGCTGCTCGGCATCGCTCTCCGTTGGCATGTAGCGCAAAAAATGCGGGATTCCTTTTGAAGTAATTTCAAGCGGGCGGTTTACGCGGATGCGGATTTCTTCCACATCTTCGAGTATATCCCCCAACTTTTCCAGCTGGTTGGATAAGGATTTCGGCAAAATGCCCAGCAAATCTTCCATTCTTCATCCCTGCTTTCAAAACATACAGTTTGGTTCATGGATAGTACAATCTATTCGCCAGGTTTGAAAACTATGACAAGGAAGCAGTGGCAGGCTCCGAAAGTTTAAGTTGTTTATAATATGATTATGTAAACTTATTTTTTCCTATCTTGCCGGAAAAGCAAAAAAGCTTGACGCCGTTTGGGACGCCAAGCTTATTTCAAAGCAATCAGGCACGGGACACGTATGAACCGTCCGTTGTATTGATGATCAATTTATCGCCTTCATTTACAAAGAAAGGCACCTGTACCGTCAGGCCGGTTTCAAGCGTGGCCGGTTTGGACCCGCCTGTTGCCGTATCGCCCTTTACCCCCGGTTCCGTATGGGTAACTGTCAGCGTGACCGTATTCGGGAGTTCAATGCCGAGCGTTTCTCCTTGGTACATGATCATTTGCACTTCCATGTTTTCCAGCAAGTATTGCAGCTCGTCTTTAATTTGGGCGCTGCTCAGCTCGATTTGTTCATACGTTTCCGTATCCATAAATACGTGCTGGTCGCCGTTTGCATATAAATACTGCATTCTCCGGTTGTCGATCTGTGCCCTTTCGACTTTTTCGCCGGCACGGAACGTTTTTTCCTGGATGGCGCCGGTACGCAAATTGCGAAGCTTCGAGCGCACAAAAGCGGCGCCCTTTCCCGGTTTAACATGCTGGAAATCGAGGACGCGCCAGATGCCGCCATCCACTTCAATCGTTAAGCCGGTGCGAAAATCGTTTACTGAAATCATATTTTTCCTCCTACATGTTCATTCGATCCCCTGTTAAGGGCTGTAACTATTATAATATAATCAGTTCTTTTGCGGAATGCGTCAGCAATTCATTCGAATTTTCGGTCATCACCGTATCGTCTTCAATCCGGACGCCGCCGACACCCGGCACATAAATACCCGGTTCGATGGTGACAACCATGCCCGGTTCCAAAGTATAAGCCGAGCGCATGGAAAGATTCGGGCCTTCGTGGATTTCAAGGCCGATCCCGTGCCCGAGGGAGTGGCCGAACGCTTCACCATAACCTTTCTGAGCAATATAATCGCGGGAAATGGCGTCTGCTTCAACACCGGACATGCCCGGTTTAATGTTTTCGACGGCAAGCAGCTGCGATTCCAGCACAATATTGTAAATTTCCTTCAATTGCTCGGAAGGCTCCCCGACGGCAACCGTCCTTGTTATATCCGAACAATAGCCTTTATAGAGCGCACCGTAATCCATCGTGACCAAATCGCCTTTTTCGATCACTTTGTCCGTCGCCACCCCGTGCGGCATGGCAGAGCGGAGGCCGGATGCGACGATGGTATCAAATGAAGAAGCGGTCGCGCCGCATTTCCTCATGAAAAATTCGAGTTCATTGGAAACTTCCAATTCCGTGACGCCCGGTTTTAAGAAGTCAAGGATATGTTTAAAAGCAGCATCTGCAATATCCGCAGCTTCTTTTAATATCTTAATTTCCGCATCTGTTTTGATCAAGCGCAAATTTTCAACAAGTCCGGAAACCGGGACCAGTTCTGCATCGAGTAGCCCTTCATACGTTTTAAAAAGCGCATAGCTCATATGGTCCTGCTCAAACCCAAGCCGTTTGATTCCCATTGCTTCTACCTGTTTGGCCACTTCCTGTTCCACCGGTCCCTGATGCTGGACGATCTCGTAGCCTTCGCACTCTTTTGATGCCTGCTCGACATAACGGAAATCCGTAATAAATTTTGCCGCTTCCCCGGATATAAGGACAATCCCGGTCGTTCCCGTAAAATTGGACATATAGCGGCGGTTATACGGACTTGTAATGAGCAAGCCGTCAATAGCGGCCTGCGGAAATGTTTCTCTTAATTTCTCCAGTTTTAACATCTTTCTTCCTCTCCCTTTTCTGCCTCAAGCAAAGCCATGAGGGCAAGCTCATAGCCGTACAGCCCAAGGCCCGCAATTTGCCCGCGCGCAACAGCCGCCGTTACAGAATGGTGGCGGAATTCCTCGCGAGCATGGATATTCGAAATATGTACTTCAATCACCGGTAGACGGATGGCACTGATCGCGTCCCGCAAAGCATAGCTGTAATGCGTGAACGCGCCTGGATTGAAAATAATCCCGGCAAAGCCTTCATCCCCGGCAGCATGGAGCTTGTCAATCAGGGCGCCTTCATGGTTGGATTGGAAAAAACCGATGGCAACGCCGTACTTTCGGGCCGCCGCTTCCATGTGCGCCATCAAGGTTTTTAGCGAATCTTTCCCGTAAATGCCGGGTTCCCTTTGCCCGAGCAAATTCAGATTTGGGCCGTTTAATACGAGGTATTTTTTCATTTCAAGCACCTTTTTCCCATATTTAACGTGCCCATTTTACCACAAATTGAAGAAAATTTCTATTTTTTAACTTTCCGGTCGCATGCATCTCCCTGAATCCGGGTCTCGCGCTTCTTCCCGCCCGGATCGATTTACGGGAGCGGGTTCGACTGCCTCTCCAGTTTTCTCTTAAAAACCCGGCTTCTTTCATACTCAAACGAAATCGAGTAACCGATAAACACACCGTAGAGAATGTAAATGCAACAGCAAGTGATAATCGTATTGGCATCGAGTTTTAAAAAAGGCTTCATGCCGGGAAAAATCGGATTCAGCACAATCAGGACGACCGCGCACAGGCAAAGCCCGTAGATCGCGCCCACCCACATCGATTTCAATTTTTTAAAGAAAAGATAATAGACAAGGGCACAGCCGGTAGAAAACAATCCGTATACCAATATGGAAATGGTTTTTCCGATCCACATTTTGCGCCAGGATCCGACCGTAAATGGTTCAAGCAGGACATTCGGTTCAATCGCCGTAAAATGAAAAGAAAAGCATAAATAGGCAACCAGGCTCCAAATGATCCCGCCCGCAAATCCGGTCATAAGCACCATTTGAAAAAAGGTCATGGAATGCTCCTGGTTTTTCAATGCTTTACTGTTATTTTCCATATTTTCCACCCCTTCACATGTGACGGCGCGCATCTTTTCTTTCTTATCTTTCCCATAAGTCTTTCCCCTAGTCGTATTTAAAATGATTTAGTAAAATAAGCGTAAGTAACGTTTCGGAAATCCATTCCGTTTTAAACGGGAAAGAAACATTCGAAGTTTAGGTTTGGGGGAGAAGAAATTGACAAAACCAGCTTATGGCGGCCAGGCAGTCGTGGAAGGGGTCATGTTCGGCGGAAAGCGGCATTCGGTCACTGCCATCCGCCGCAAAAACAACCGGATCGACTTCTTTTATCTGCCGAAAAAGACGCGCCCGTCCATTCAAAAATTAAAAAAAATCCCGTTTTTGCGCGGGATCATTGCCATCATTGAATCATCCGCAAACGGGGCAAAGCATTTGAATTTTGCAAGCGAGCGGTATGATGTTGACCCGGAAGAAGACGAAAAACGGAAGGAAGCAGCCCCGGCAAAAACAACGGTGGTGCTCGGCGTGGCTGCTGCCGGCGTCTTGTCCTTTTTGTTTGCCAAATTTTTCATGACGCTGATTCCCGTTTTTCTGGCAGAACTGACAAGGCCGTTTTTTCCCGGGGATACCGCGCAAATTCTCATTGAAGGCGCGTTTAAGCTGCTGCTCGTGCTTTCGTATATTTATTTGATTTCTTTAACGCCGTTTATCAAGCGGGTATTCCAATACCACGGGGCTGAACATAAAGTCATCAATACGTTTGAAAACGGGCTTGCCCTGACCGTTGAAAACGTCCGCTCACAATCGAGGCTGCATTACCGGTGCGGCAGCAGTTTTATTCTGTTTACCGTGATTGTGAGCGTCCTGATTTATACGCTTGTCCCGACAGATCCGCTCTGGCTTCGCATCATCGACCGGATTTTGCTGATTCCGGTCGTGCTCGGCACGTCGTTTGAAGTTCTTCAGCTGACCAATAAAGTCCGCCATATTCCGGTTCTGAAATATCTTGGCTATCCGGGCCTGTGGCTTCAGCTGTTAACGACAAAAGAGCCGGATGACAAGCAAATTGAAGTTGCGATTTCCTCCTTTCAGGCGCTGCTTGAACTGGAATCGGGTGATATGGCTTCTGCCGCCCGTTAAAAACGGCGTTTGAAGTTTCCAGTGCATGGGAATACATTTACTATCACAAGCTTGTTTGTGCGACGGGGTACCAACCTCAAAATAAAAACGGCCGGAACCGTATAAACTGATAGAATGATGGAAAAAATGGTTAGGAAAACATGAGGAGGTGGCTTTTGTTGAAGACGCGTCAATGGATCATCGCCGGCATTTTTCTTTTGGCCCTGCTTGGCCTGGGTTCCTCTTTGTTTCATGAGCCGGTTGTATTCTTAAAAAGGGTTTTGATAGCCTTCATTTTTGCGGCAGTGCTTTTGGCTGGCATGCGTTTCTTACTCAAGAGAAGCACAAATGTTTCCAACCAGGAACAAAAAGCATTTTTAAAAGCCGCCCGCAAATCCAGAAAAAGAATGAAAAAACGGAATATGAAGGTCCATACTGTCCACACGGTTAAATTTTCAAAACGGCCGCTGCGCAAAAAATCCAATGTCCAGTTAACCGTGATTGAAGGCAAAAAGGGCAAAAAGAAAAATCGAGCTGTCTACTAAGCTCGATTCTTTTTTAATTAATAGGACCACGTTTTCAGAAACGTTTCTGTTTTTTTCCGGCCCGCCTCGATTAAGGCTGCTTTTTGTTCGGCGGAAAGCTGAAAATCTGTGGCAGGTACGCCATCTGCAGCGATAAAAATAATGTCCTTTTCCAGTTTTCTTGAAATATAGCGGGCATCATGGGCGTCTTTCATCGTCTTGAACAAGGCATCGAACAGCTGGATCGCATTTTTTATCTCCGCATTTGGCTCTTCTGATTGTTTTGGGCTAAGCGTGATGCCGAGCACCGGCCGCGCCTTTTTTTCTTCCGGTTTGACAAACAGCCACATCGGAAAATTGCTTAAAACGCCACCGTCTGCAATAAGGCTCGTGCCTTCCAGCGAGCGCAGCCGTACCGGTTCGAAAAAATACGGGATGCTCGCGCTCATCCGGATGGCCTTTGCCACCGGAAAGGTTTGCCATGGCACCCCGTAACGCTCTAGGTCATCTGGCAATACAACAAGCCGGTTATGGGTAAGATCGGATGCCGTGAAATAAAGGGAGCCTTTTGGAACATCTTTGAACGTGTACACGCCTTTAGATGCGAGTTTTTCCCCGATCCATTCCTCAAACGCGGCGCCTCTGTACAGCCCGAGCCGCCAATACAGCAGCAGCCATTTCGCAAACGGCACCGGCAGCAGCGTTTTCCGCTCGTCAAGGAACGCGGCCGTGTCTGTTTCCGCAAGCATTTGCTTCATTTCGCCGCTTGTATACCCTGCAGCCAACAGCCCTGCAAAAACGGAACCGACGCTTGTGCCGGCCAGCCGTTTAAACGTAAATCCCCTTTTTTCCAATACTTCCAATGCCCCGATGAGCGCAAGGCCTTTTATGCCTCCACCGGAAAAAACCGCATCAATTTCCATGGAAACCCACCCTTGGATTCGCATCGGGCGTTTCGGTTTGTTGGTCAGAAAAGATACGGAATGTTGGCAGGATGCCCTGCTTAAGCGAAAGATGAAAAATGCTTTTTTATTATTTTAGCGCACAAGGAGAGGAATTAGAACAAAGCGTTCATACGGGACTATAACCGTGCCATGCTCCTGGTTAGCACAGCCTGCGCTTCCTTTACCATTTCTTCTAATAATTGGGCAACAGACGGGCAGTCCTCAATAAGGCCGGCAATTTGGCCCCCGTTTATAAAACCGTGCTCCATATCGCCTTGAAGCGCTCCCCTTTCATGATGGACTTCGCTTGTCAGCGCTTTAAAGCGGCCCGGATCCGCGCCGCTTTCTTCCAGTTCGCGGAGATAGACCGCGTACGCATTTTTGAACACTCTGCGCACCATTTGGTATCGTCTGCCGATGATCATCGTCGCTTCATCTGTTGCTTCCATTACAGCCTTCTTATATACAGGGTGAAACTGCGCTTCTTTTGTTGCGATGAATCTCGTCCCCATTTGCACGCCGTATGCCCCGAGCGAAAGCGCCGCCGCCAAACCTTTGCCGTCCGCAATCCCTCCCGCTGCGACAACCGGAATGTTGACCGCTTTTACAATCTGCGGAACGAGCACCATTGTCGTGCTTTCATTGGCAGCATTGATTCCTGCTGCTTCGTATCCTTCGCATACAAGGATATCAGCCCCCGCTGCTTCCGCTTTTTTCGCCTGGCGGACAGTGGAGGAGACACAAATCACTTTTATGCCGTTTTGATGCAGAACCGGGATATATTTCGAAGGGTTGCCGGCAGATAGGGAAACAACCGGAATCTTTTTTTCAATGGCTAACCGGATGACTTCGTCCGCGTTTGGATGAACCGAAATGGCAATATTGACGCAGCAGGGGGAAGCGGCCAGGCTGCGCATTTTATCCATTCTTTTTTCGATTTCCGCTACGGGCAGCGTCCCGGCGCCAATCGTTCCCAGCCCGCCGGCGTTGGAAACACTTGCAGCAAGGGCAGGATCACTGATATTTCCCATCCCGCCTTGAAAAACCGGAAATTTGATGCCCAACATTTCAGTTACCGGATTTGCCACTTGATCGCTCCTTTCTGCGCTCGGATCTCGTCATGCTTTTTCAGTTATAAGCGGATGGTCAAACACATCATAATGTTTGCTTTTCTGAAAAGTGTCGTATCCTTCAGAAAAAATGTCTTCGAAAAAATCATTTGCCGGTTTGGCAAGGATTCGGTAATAGTCCCGGAAAAGCGCGGCTGCTTCCTCCCCCTTCCATTTTTCCGGCAGCAGTTCTTCCGGCAAACCGGGATCCACAAACAATAGTTTCCGGTAATTATGGACAAGCATCGTCCGTTCGACAAAGCAGTCCTGATTCGTCATTTCCCCTCTTTTCATCTTTTCTTTGACGCTTTCATATTTTTCCCGGTAATGGGCCATAAAATCTTCATACCGGTCGTTCATATAATCAATATCCCATAATTCCTGTACAAGTTCTTTATCGGATTTGCCCCATACATTTTCGGCAGTGAAGATTTTGACATATTCATTGATCCCGTACTTGTCGATGATTCCTTTCATTTCATCCAGCAAATCATTCGGCGTAAGCCAGACACTGTTTAACAGGAGGCCGAAGCCGCTCCACATCAGTTCTTTTCTCAGTTCATCCCTGATGTTCCGCTTTTTTTCGGGTATCGTATACAGAAAAAACCGCCATTTGCCGTCCCATTTGCCCGGGTTCAGTTTAAAAATCCGCCCGGCAGCCTCATTCATCCGTTTTACACCGCGTTCAGTCAAAGAATAGTAACTGTTGTTTCCTTCTTTGCGGCTTTCCACCCAGCCTTGTTTGCTCATGCGGGAAATGGCAGCACGGACAGATTGCTCATGGTGGCCGAACGCTTCCAGCAATTTGATTAAACTGCCAATCCAAATTTCGCTTCCGTAATGGCGGATGTAATCGCCATAAAGCGTAAAAATCATCGAACGCGTATTTAACGTTTTTTCCATTTATAAACTCCTTGTCTCTGCCAAAGATCTCTTTCCCCCATTTTAAATTTTTTCGATAACGGTTGCAATCCCCTGGCCCACCCCGATGCACATCGTAGCGAGCCCCCGTTTTGCCTTTCGCTTTTGCATCTCGTGGACGAGCGTTGTTAAAATTCTCGCGCCGCTTGCTCCCAATGGATGTCCGAAAGCAATCGCCCCTCCGTTTACATTGACAATCTCACTGTCCAGTTCCAGCTGCCGGATGCATGCAATAGACTGGGAAGCAAAGGCTTCGTTTAACTCGACAAGATCAATATCCGAAATAGTAAATCCGGCGCGCTTTAATGCTTTTCTCGTTGCGTACACCGGGCCGAGCCCCATGATCCTTGGTTCCAATCCTGCCGTTGCGCTGGCGACAAACCGGGCCATCGGTTTGACCCCCAATTGGACAGCTTTTTCAGCGCTCATCAATAGCACGACAGACGCCCCGTCATTGATGCCCGATGAATTTCCGGCCGTCACCGTGCCTCCTGCAAAAAGCGGTTTCAGCCTTGCTAGTTTTTCCGGCGTAGTATCGGGGCGGGGATGTTCATCCTGGGTGACAGACACGGATTCCCCCTTTTGATTCGTATACACGACAGGCACGATTTCATCTTGAAAGCGGTTTGCTTCCATGGCCGCTTTCGCCCTCATTTGGCTCGTAAAAGCAAAGGCATCCTGCGCTTTCCGGCTGATATGAAATTGCTTTGCGACATTTTCCGCCGTTTCCGGCATGCTGTCTGTCCCGTACATTTTCTTTAATTTTTCATTGACAAATCTCCATCCGATCGTTGTATCAAACATTTCCAAATTGCCCCTCGGGTAGCCGTTTTCCGGCTTTGCCATGACAAACGGCGCCCTTGTCATGCTCTCCGTTCCGCCGGCAATATAAATATCCCCGTCACCAACCATGATCGCTTTGACTGCGATATTGACAGCATCGAGGCCCGATCCGCATAAGCGGTTAACGGTTGTGCCGGCGGTTTCGACCGGAAGCCCGGCGAGCAGTGCAGCCATTCTTGCGACATTCCGGTTTTCTTCGCCCGCGCCGTTCGCATTTCCGAGAATGACCTCTTCGATTTCGTTCCAGGGAACTTCGGGATGGCGGCCGAGCAACGCCTTGATGGCGGTTGCCGCCAGATCGTCCGGCCTTACTGATTTTAACGCTCCTTTATATCGCCCAATCGGTGTTCTGACCGCATCAACGATGACGACGTCTCTCATCTTCATTCTCCTTCAACCGTTGTGTAATCATATACGCCCTTGCCTGTTTTCCGCCCAAGCCTGCCCGCTTTCACGTACTTTTCCAGTAAAGGCGCCGGCCGGTACTTTTCGCCAAGCTTTTCATGCAAGTAGCGCAAATTGTTTAGCCTTGCATCCAAACCGACCAAATCCGCCAGTTCAAACGGCCCCATCGGAAAATTCAAGCCGAGCTTGACGGCTTTATCGATTTCTTCTGGTGTCCCTACCCCTTCCTGCAGCATGTAGAATGCTTCGTTTCCAACTAAACAGCTGATTCTGCTTGTAACAAAGCCGGGAAATTCATTCACGATCACCGTTTCTTTCCCCATTTTTTCAGCCCGTTGAACCGTTTCATCGCTTGTTTCAAGCCCCCTGATGATCTCGACAAGCGGCATTTTATGCACCGGATTGAAAAAATGCATGGCAATGACAGATGCGGGACGGGTAGTAAAAGAACCGATTTCAGTCGGGCTCATCGTTGATGTATTGGTCGCAAGGATGCAACCGGCAGGCGCAAACCTGTCCATTTTTTCAAACACTTCTTTTTTTATTTCCGTTTTTTCCGGCACTGCCTCGATGATCACATCTGCACAACCGGCTGCAACCGGCAAATCAACGGTATATTCGATATTTGCCTTTATCCTTTCAGCGTCTGCCCCGTTGATTTTCCCCCTCGAAAGCCCTTTTTCCATGACGGATTCAATCCTGTTTTCCGCTTGATGCAAGATGTCAGGCCGGACATCTACCAGTCTGACTTTGAAACCGCCGAGTGCGCCCGCATAAGCGATGCCGCGCCCCATTACCCCTGAACCAATGACAACCAATGTTTCCGCCATCATACCACTTCCTCTTTATATTTTCTATCTTTTTAGACGATTTTTAAAAGAAGCGAACCCATCCCGAAAGAATGCGTTCGCTTCTTATTTGTCCATCCTGCCCTGCCGGATACCCGTTTCACTGCCCGTGCTGCAATGAGTGCCTTTGTTTGACCGGAAGCTTATAACTGAAACGGGTTTAAAGGTTTTGCCCCTGCATAAGTGAGTACACTCTTGGTTTCACTGTATAAATCGAGGCATTCGAAGCTTAATTCGCGCCCGAAGCCGGATTGTTTATATCCGCCGAACGGTGTCCCCGGGAATGCGGAGAACGGGCTGTTGACCATGACAATGCCTGCCTGGATGCCGTCTGTGACCCGCTTAATTAGGCCCTGGTCCTTTGCCCAAATGCTTGAAGCCAGGCCGTACTTCGTCGCATTTGCAAGTTTTACGGCTTCCTTCTCCTCTTTAAAAGGCATCACCACCACGACCGGCCCAAAAATTTCTTCCTGGGCAATTTTGCTGTCATTGGTGACGTTTGTGATAATGGTCGGTTCATACCAGTAACCATTTTCAAACCCTTCCACTTTAGCCGGTTTTCCGCCTGTCACGATGGTTGCGCCGGCCTGCTTTGCTTCTTCGACATAGCGGTGGATGGTTTCCAGCTGCCCTTTGCTGATGATCGCCCCGATATGCGAGGCAGGCGAAAACGGATCACCGAGCACCAGTTTTTTCGTTTTGGCCACAAATTTTTCCATAAACGCATCGTAAATGTCTTCGTGCAGGAAAATACGGGATCTCGCTTCGCACGATTGCCCGGTATTATAGAAGATGCCGTACAGGGCACCATTGACGGCGGCATCGAGATCCGCATCCTGAAATACGAGATTCGGAGATTTTCCGCCAAGTTCCAGCGTGACTCTTTTCAATGTTTCCGAAGCGTTTGCCATGATCTCTTTTCCGGTGGAAGTTTCTCCGGTAAAGGCGATTTTATCGACCCCTTCATGCTTCGCCAAATAAGACCCGATTTTCGCCCCCGGCCCGGTAATCACGTTCACAACGCCTGCCGGAACACCGGCCTCATGGCAGATTTCAGCCAGTAAAATGGCTGTAATCGGCGTAAGGCTTGCCGGCTTTACCACAACAGAACATCCTGCTGCGATCGCCGGGGCAATTTTCCATGCAGCCATCATGAGCGGGTAATTCCATGGAATGATCTGGGCAGCGACCCCAACCGGTTCTTTTTGGGTATAGTTAAAGAACTGGCCGGGAACATGGTTCACAGCGCCGCGATGTCCGACAATCACCCCCGCGAAAAACTCGAAATCTTCAATGGCCTGCATCACCTGCCCCTTTGCCGTTTCAATCGTCTTTCCGGTATTTAAAATTTCCATCTCAACAAGCGCATCAAAACGGCTGCGCATAATGGAGGCAATTTTGTTCAGGACGCGCGCCCGTTTTCCAACCGGATAGCGCCTCCATTTTCCGTGTTCAAAAGCATGGCGCGCCGCCTCAACGGCCCGGTAGACATCCGCGTCATCCGCTTTCGGCACCGTGGCGATGGCTTCGCCGGTTGCAGGATTATAGACGTGAAACGTTTCGCCGCCTGCAGCATCCACCGGTTCTCCGTTGATGACCATTTTATACGCGCTCCGTTTCATTTCAGCAGGAAATACTGCTACTTCTTTTGTTATCGGCATGCATGTTCATCCTTTCTGTTTAATGGCCTTTGTATTCCGGTTTTCTTTTTTCAAAAAATGCCCGGACCCCTTCCTTGTGGTCGGCTGTTTGCCCTGCAATCTGCTGGGCGTATGCTTCATTTTCGAGCATTTCATCCAATGTGCTTTCAAAGCTTTTTTGCATATACCGCTTCACGAGGCCGATTGCTTTTGTCGGCATCGCGGCAAGCCTTTCAGCAAAATGCTGCGTTTCCTGTTCCAAGTGGCAGGCTGGAACCACTTTCGTTAATAGCCCGGACGCCATCGCTTCTGGTGCACTGATTTTCTCCCTTAAATTTGCGCATATCATTCACAAAATAATGGAGGTTTTTGTTTTCGTATTGCAATGCCTGTTCGTGTTCAATCCGGCGCGGCTGGCATGCCCCGATACCGGCTGTAATCAAGACCGTTTTTAAAAAATGGAAGCCTGATCCTGTTTCGATGCGAAAGGTGCCGCGGCCGGTTTTCTTCACATCCTGCACCGTTTCGTTCAGCACAATCGTTGGATGAAATTGCATGGCTTGTTCGATTAACCGGTCGGCCAATGATTGCGCTTTCACTTTTGGCATACCGGTTACATCATAAATGTATTTTTCGGGGTAAAGCGCGGCAAGCTGCCCGCCAAGTTGCGACATGCTTTCAATGATTTTAACTCTCATTTGCCGCAAGCCGCCGTAAAAAGCCGCAAATAAACCAACAGGCCCGCCGCCGATAATCGTCACATCATAAACGGTTTCGTCCATCAACCGCCCTCCTTTTTATCATTTTAATTTATATAACGTTTTTAACACGTTATATATTGTTTTTGATATATAAATAGTAGCATCGGACATTTTTGCTGTCAATATTCGAATTAAAATTTTTTAACCATTTTTCTGATGATTCTTTTAACCGGTGTTTTATAAGCGAAAAAAAACGGAGCATCACTTTGCTCCGTTTTTTTCTCCATTATTCCATTTACAAGCCGCATTTTAATTGCGCGCCGCAGTTATCGCATGTATTGCAGCCGCCGATTTCCTTAACTTTCCCTTTCCGGCAGATCGGGCAGGTATCGCCGATTTCGTTGCCGTATGTGACGTTTGTTGACCGGATATCCGGGATGGTATCAACCAGGACGACATGCTGTTTCGCGTGTTTGACTTCCGCTTTTTCCTGTTTTTCTTCCTGTGGTTCTTCTGCTTTCAATGTCAGGACTTGCGAATCCCGGCTCCCGTCCACATAAACGGTTCCGCCTTTCGCGCCGCCCTTATACAGGCGTTCGTACACTTTTTCCACCTGTTCAACCGTGTAGCCGCGCGGGGCGTTGACCGTTTTCGAAATCGAGCTGTCCACCCAGCGCTGGATGACGCATTGGACATCGGCATGGGCTTCCGGTGCAAGATCCATCGCGGTTACAAACCAGTTTGGCAGATGGTCTTTGTCCGTTTCCGGGTGCTTATCCAGATACTCCTGGACGATATCCGCATTGACCTCGATAAATTTGCCGAGGCGACCGCTGCGGAAATAGGAAAAGGAAAAATACGGTTCCAGCCCAGTGGAAACGCCAACCATGGTGCCGGTGGATCCGGTTGGTGCAACGGTTAGCAAATGGGAGTTCCGGATGCCGTGTGTTAAAATCGCCTTGCGGATGTCTTCCGGCATGTTTTTCATATAGCCGGTTTCCGTGAATGCATGGCGCAGGCGGTTTGTCTCTTCTTCGGTTTCACCCGTTAAAAACGGGAAACTCCCCTTTTCTTTTGCGATCTCAATGGATGCGCGGTATGCTTCGGTCGCGATTGTTTCAAACACTTTGTCGACAAGTTTATTGCCTTCTTCAGATCCGTATTCTTTTTCCATATAAATGAGAAGGTCGGCTAAGCCCATAACGCCAAGGCCGACACGCCGTTCCCCGAGCGCCTGTTTTTTGTTTTCTTTCAGGAAGTACGGGGTCGCGTCAATGACATTGTCCTGCATGCGGACGCCGGTATGGACGGTTTGTTTCAATTGGTCCCAGCGCACTTCTTTCGTTTCTTTGTCGACCATTTTTGCAAGATTGACTGCTGCCAGGTTGCAGACGGAATAGGGCGCAAGGGGTTGCTCTCCGCAAGGGTTTGTTGCGACGACTTTCTGGCCGTATGCTTTTGCGTTTGTCATGTCGTTGGCGTTGTCGATAAAGAAGACGCCCGGTTCCGCCGAGTAAGTCGCGCAGATGTTAATCAAATTCCAAAGTTCTTTTGCTTTGATTTTGCGATAGACGCGCACTTTGCGGCCAAGTTTTTCCCATTCGCGCACATCGCCGATCTTATGCCATTCTTCATTGTATATGCGCATTTCTTCTTCGCTGTAATTTTCCACATCCGGAAATTTCAGCTCGAATTCTGCGTCTTGCTCAACTGCTTCCATAAATTCTTTTGTGAGGCAGACGGAAATATTGGCGCCGGTTAAAAATTCCGGATTATGAACGGTGTAATGGCCGCCTGTTTCCAGTTTTTCTTCCGCCTCTTTCATGACTTCTTCCGTAAAGCCGCCTTGGCCCGGAATATGTTTGTAGTTCACAATCCCATGGTACATTTGCCTTTCCATTTCAGAGAGCGGCGTGAATTTCAATTTATCGTGGGCAAGCTTGCGGATCCATTCATCGTTCGTATTTTCGATCAGGAAACGCAAAATCCGCGGATTCTGCATTTTCGAAATGATAAATTCGACAATGTCCGGGTGCCAGACAGCCAGCATGATCATTTGCGCTCCCCTGCGACTGCCGCCCTGTTCGACCAGGTGCGTAAGTTTGGCGATGTCATCGAGCCATGAGACAGAGCCGCTTGATTTGCCGTTGACCCCTCTAGCCAGCGTATTGCGCGGGCGCAGCGTCGAACCGTTTGTCCCAACTCCGCCGCCGCGGCTCATAATTTCCATCACCTGTTTACGGTGTTCGGAAATGCCTTCCCTTGAATCCGGTACAAACGGCATCACATAACAATTAAAATAAGTCACTTCCGTTTCCGAGCCGGCGCCGTAGAGGACGCGGCCTGCCGGGATAAAGTTTAAGTTTACCAGTTCATTGTAAAACTTCTCAAACCATTCTTTCCGTTTCTCTTCTGTTTTTTCCACTGCCGCTAAGCCGGTTGCATTCCGTTTTGCGATTTGTTCGTAGTAGACTTCAAGAGGCTTTTCAATGATATCAAGCGACCTTTTGATGACCCCCGTTTCTCTTTCATCCGGGTGTTCCAGCGCCTGGCGGTAATCTTCTTCAATTAAGACTTCCGCTTCATTTTTTTCCCAGTCGATCCCTTTAATGACGCCGAGCCCCCTGGCCGGAAATTTCGGGTCTTCTTTAATCGTGAGGACAACAAAATCGCCCTTGCCCAATGTGACTTTTTCCGTGTCTTTAAACGCGTATCTGTCAATCATGACAAGCCTTGAAACGCCTTTGTACGTAATGTTCATATCCGGTGTAATCGGATGGACCTGCGGAAATAAGCGGATATCTTCGTTCAGCTTCTCCACATTCCATAATTTTTCTGTCGAAGCAACAGACATAACGACAACTCCTTCTCTATTTCTCCATGCAAATTCTCTGGTGGTTCTGCCTCCTTTAAAATAGCACACCGCAGGGAAAAATTGCAAGCAAAAATACTAGATATTGTATTGACATTTTGTTTTTATATACCATATATTGTGTTTAGGTCAAACCTCTTTCTTTTTGTCAAATGAAAAAAAGAATAAACCATGCCGAAAATCTGAGAAATCCCCCGAAAAAGCAGGCAAACCCGGGCATAACGAAAAAATTTGCCGCTTGCATCAAAAAAGCAGCCATAAAAAGCGCGGCACTAAAGGAAAAAGCGAAAAATCATACCTCTGGCCGCTAAAAAAAACAAATGTTCATTTATCTCTTAAAATTCCATTCATCCGACCGGTACCTTCTGTCTGCCAGTTCTTCGACATACGCCTGTTGCGCCGGCGTCAGCGTGTACGGTTCCAGCCGGATGCCGAGCCCTTCTTCAAACCCCTTATGGAAAGCCTCTTTTGCCTCCTCGTATGTGACGGGAACGTTGCGCAGCTCATTGATTGCAACCGCCTTTTTCTTAAAACTCCGCTGCATCCTTTCTCTCACTCTGTCATTCGGATATTTAAACAGGCTGAACAGCTTGTCCTCATCCATATCGAGCAAAATCGAGCCGTGCTGCAAAATGACGCCTTTCTGCCGCGTCTGTGCGCTGCCGGCGACTTTTCGCCCTTCCACGACCAGTTCGTACCAGCTCGGCGTATCAAAACAAACCGAAGAATGCGGAGACCTTAGTGCCTCCCGTTCTGCTTCCGTTCGCGGCACTGCAAAATACGCCTCCAGGCCGAGCGCACGAAATCCCCTGACAAGCCCCTCTGAAATGACACGGTAGGCTTCCGTGACCGTTTTCGGCATATCCGGATGCGCTTCCGACACGATCACGCTGTAGGTCAGCTCGTGCTCGTGCAAAACAGCCCTTCCCCCTGTCGGTCGCCGGACAAAACCGAGCCCGTATCGTTTTACCGCTTCGAGATCGATTTCCTGTTTTGCCCGCTGGAAATACCCGATTGAAAGGGTGGCCGGATCCCAGCCGTAAAAGCGGATGGCTGGCGGGATCTCCCCTTTGCTGTGCCAGTCAAGCAGGGCCTCATCCAGCGCCATGTTAAAAAACGGCGGACAGTGGCCTGAATCTACAAACAACCAGGTTTCTTTTCCCATATGTACCCCTCTTCTTTAAAATATCACTTTACCAGTTTACCAAAAAACGACGAAAAACGGCAAAGCCCCGCTCAAGTTTGTGCCGATTTTTCCGCTGGTGCTTAAAACAGAACGGTTACGGGCTTTTCAGACGGAAAAAACGGAAAAAATAGCGGTGACATGTTTCTTAAAAAAAGATTTTGATTCAGAAGCGCAACACGAATATAATAGTAGATAGCGCATCAGGTAAGAAAGGGGGCACGAAAGATGTCACAATCGTGGTACACACTCATCATTGTTATTGTTGCGGTAGTAGCATATACTCTCGCCAGATACTACCGGCAGAAAAAAATCCTGAAAAGCTTGACGGAAGAAGAATTCAAGGCGGGTTACCGCAAAGCGCAGCTCATTGATGTGCGCGAACCGAATGAATTTGCAAACGGACATATTTTAGGCGCACGCAATATTCCGCTGTCTCAGCTGAAAATGAGATTAAAAGAGATCCGGACCGATAAACCGGTTTATTTATATTGCCAGAACGGGACGCGCACCGGGCGCGCCGCTGAAATGCTTTATAAAAACGGCTGCCGCGACCTTTACCAGTTGAAAGGCGGCTTTAAAAACTGGACAGGCAAAATCAAATCAGGGAAATAAAAAATGCCGCGGCAATGCTGCGGCATTTTTCTTTTTATTTTTTCACATAACGCAAAACCGGTTTTCGTGCCGCCCGCGTTTCATCCAGGCGTTTGACAATGGTTGTATGCGGGGCTTCCTGGACGATTTCCGGATTTTCCTCCGCTTCTTTTGCGATTTGGATCATCGCGTCAATAAAGGCATCCAGCGTTTCCTTCGACTCTGTTTCCGTCGGCTCAATCATCATGCACTCTTCCACATTGAGCGGGAAATACACAGTTGGCGGATGGAAGCCGAAATCAAGCAGCCGCTTGGCAATATCAAACGTCCGCACCCCGAGTTTTTTCTGGCGCCTGCCGCTTAACACAAATTCATGTTTACAATGGCGGTCATACGGCAGGTCGTAATACGGCGCCAGTTTCCTCATCATATAATTGGCATTGATCACCGCATTCTCGGTCACTTCCCGCAAGCCATCCGGCCCCATTGAACGGATATACGTATAGGCCCGGACATTGATGCCGAAATTGCCGTAAAACGGCTTTACCCTGCCGATCGATTGCGGCCGGTCTTCATCCAGCACATAGCGGTCGCCTTTTTTCGCAACAACCGGCACCGGCAAAAACGGGATCAGCTCTTTTTTGACGCCGACCGGACCCGAACCCGGGCCACCGCCGCCGTGGGGGCCTGTGAACGTTTTATGAAGATTCAGGTGGACAACATCGAATCCCATATCGCCCGGGCGCGCCTTCGCAAGCACGGCATTCAAGTTGGCACCGTCATAATACAGTTTGCCGCCCGCGTCATGGATGATCTCCGCCATTTCAAGGATATGCGCTTCAAACAGCCCGAGCGTATTCGGATTGGTAAGCATGAGCGCCGCGGTATCTTCCCCGGCAATTTTTCTTAAGTCGTCGAGATCGACAAGCCCTTCTTCATTCGACTTCACAGTGACCGTTTCGAAGCCGGCAACGGACGCGGAAGCCGGGTTGGTGCCGTGGGCGGAGTCGGGAATGATCACTTTTGTCCGCTTTGTATCCCCGTTTGCTTCATGGAAAGCACGGATCAGCATCAGCCCGGTCCATTCCCCGTGGGCGCCGGCAGCAGGCTGCAAGGTCACCTCATCCATGCCGGTAATCTCTTTTAAATGTTCCTGCAAGTCATACATCAGCCCGAGCGCCCCCTGGACGGTGCTTTCATCTTGAAGCGGGTGGATATGGGCAAATCCCGGAAAGCGCGCAACCGTTTCATTGATTTTCGGATTGTATTTCATCGTGCAGGATCCGAGCGGGTAAAAGCCGGAATCGACGCCGTGGTTGTTTTCTGACAGCTTTGTGTAGTGCCGCATTAAATCCAGTTCCGACACTTCCGGCAGTTCCGCATCCTGTTTGCGGACGTATTCAGGCGGAAAAATGTCAAAAGCGTCCACTTCCGGCACGTCCATTTCCGGCAAGCTGTACGCGATCCGCCCCTGTTTGGACCGTTCAAAAATGAGCGGCATTCCTTCATTCGCCATCACACACGACCCCCATTTCTTCAGCCAATTGGTCAATCTCTTCTTTTGACCGCAATTCCGTCACGGCAATGAGCATGCAACCGGCAAATTCCGGGTAATCCTTGCTCACATCATAACCGCCGATGATTTTTTTCTGCAATAAATGTTCATTTACTTCTTGAACACTTTTTGGCAATTTCACGGGAAACTCATTGAAAAAAGGAGACGAAAACGGGATTTCAAACCCTTTTTCCGCCAATTTCTTTTTTGCGTACTGTGCTTTTGCCATATTGGCTAGTGCCATTTCTTTTACGCCTTTTTTGCCGAGGGCGCTCATGGCCACCGATGCGGCAAGGGCATTGAGCGCCTGGTTAGAGCAAATATTGGACGTCGCTTTATTGCGGCGGATATGCTGTTCGCGCGCCTGGAGCGTAAGCACATACCCCCTTTTCCCGTTCTCGTCGACCGTTTCGCCGACGAGCCGGCCCGGCATTTTCCGCATTAGTTTTGACGTTGTAGCGAAGTAGCCGCAATGCGGGCCGCCGAATGCAGTTGGAATGCCGAAAACCTGGCAATCGCCGGTTGTAATATCGGCGCCGAAATCCCCCGGCGGCGCAAGCACCCCAAGGGCAAGCAGATTGGCGGATACAACAAACAAAGCTTTTTCGGCATGGGCCAGTTCGCCGATTTCTTTTAACCGTTCAAGCGAACCGAAAAAGTTCGGGTACTGGACGATGACAGCAGCTGTCCCGCCGTCTATTTGTTTTTTAGCTGCTTCCAGATCGGTGCAGCCGTCTGCGAGCGGTATTTCTTCCACGGTGATGCCTTTTCCCTTGGCATAAGTATGTAAAACGGCCCGGTACTCCGGATGGACAGCTTTTGAAATCAATATTTTCTTCCTCTTCGTCTGCCCGGCCGCAAGCATGGCCGCTTCAGCCATGGACGTGCCGCCGTCATACATCGAGGAATTGGCCACATCCATGCCGGTCAGCTCGCATATCATCGTCTGGAATTCAAAGATAGCCTGCAGTTCCCCTTGCGAGATTTCCGGCTGGTAAGGTGTATAGGCCGTATAAAATTCGGATCTTGAGATCACATGGTCCACGACCGTTGGAATATAGTGGTCGTAAACCCCCGCCCCCAAAAAAGAGGCATATTCTTTTAAATTGGCATTTTTTCCGGCAAGTTCTGACAGTTCTTTTAACAGCGCCGTTTCCGATTTTGCTTTTTTGATCCGGTAATCCCCTTTAAACCGCACTTTTTCGGGAATATCGGAAAACAGTTCCCCGACGCTTCGGACTCCGATCGCATCCAGCATCTCACGCTTATCTTCTTCCGTCATTGGCAGGTAGCGATGCATCACTTTTCCCCTCCCCCGTTTTTTGGCTTTTTATAGAACGGTGTTTGGACAACGACAGCTTTAATCTTTTTGGAACGGACGTCCACTTCTACTTCGGTGCCGGGTGCGTCCCACGGTATACGCAAAAGGGCAAGGCCGATATTTTTCTTTAAAGTCGGCGACTGTGTCCCGGTTGTCACCGTGCCAATCCGCTCATCCCCTGCATAAACGCTGTATCCGTGGCGCGGAATGCCACGGCCGATCATTTCGATACCGGCAAGGCGCCGTTTCAGACCTTCTGCTTTCTGTGCAAGGAGCGCCTGCTTCCCGATAAAATCCGCTTCTTTCTTAAGCTTTACAGCAAAACCGATGCCGGCTTCAAGCGGAGAAATGTCTTCCGTTAGCTCCTGGCCGTAAAGACAGAGCCCGGCTTCAAAGCGGAGCGTATCCCTTGCTCCGAGCCCGCACGGCAAAACGCCTTTTTCCCGGCCCTTCGCCAATATCTCATCCCATAGCTTCAGTGCATCTTCACTGCGGCAGTAAATTTCAAAGCCGTCTTCACCCGTGTAACCGGTTCTCGAAAGCAATACTTTACAACCGGCAGCCTTTGCGTTTTCAATAAATGAAAACGTTGGAATGGCAAAAACATCCGCTTCTGGCGCAAGTTTCTGCATCACTTCCGTAGCAAGCGGCCCCTGGAGCGCGAGCTGGGCAACCGATGCGCTGATGTCCGTTATGGAAACATCCTCCGTCCGGTGTGAAACAAGCCACTTGTAATCTTTTTCCGTATTGGCGGCATTCACCACGAGCCAATACCGGTTTTCGCCCAATTGGTAAACCAGCAAATCATCGACTGTGCCGCCGGCTTCATTGCACATGGCGGTATATTGGGCAGCACCCGGCTTCAATTTGGACACATCGTTCGTCATCATTTTTTGAAGAAAGCCAAGGCTTTGAGGCCCCTCCACCAGGATTTCGCCCATATGCGAAACATCAAACAGGCCTGCCCGCGTACGGACGGCTTCGTGTTCGGCTTTAATGCCCGAAAATTGCACCGGCAGTTCCCAGCCGCCGAAATCGGTCGTTTTTGCGCCGTATTTCCGGTATACATCATATAATGGCGTCCGTTTTAATTCCGGCATTCGTACCCCTCCATTTTGTTTTTTATCCGGACGTGGATCCGGGGGCAAAAAAACAGGGAATATTCCGCCTGCTTCACGAAATATTCCCTGTCCTTGCACCTGAAAGTTTACCGAAAAACGGTTTTCCCCTTTGGTGGCTTCCCGAAAAGAAGCGCTCTCCAGAGATGCGTCAAATTAAGAGTCTTTTTGCCTGAGAGATTCACGTTTCCGCTTGCTCCGTCGGCGCTGCAAAAAATGCAGTCTCTCCTCTTATTCTCATCCGCCAATATTCAGTTCAAAATCGGGCATACTAAAGTTAAAATGCCTGATGCAGGCTGTTCGATACGATTTTTCCCTGTATAACCTGTAAAAACTCTTGATCAGTTTCATCGTATCATGACACCATTCTGAAAATCAATTGAATTTTTTAAAATAAAAAGCGGCTGTAAGAAATCGAAAACGATGATCGGGGACGATTGGAAAAGGAGTGCAGGCAGCATGGAAGTCAACATTGAATTTGACCGCTCATGGGAAACGGGATTGATGGAACGCTATCAGGACGACGGGCCGTGGGGAAAATGGGAACTTTATAAGCTTGCAGTGGAAATGGAAAAACGGCTGGTCATTCCTGAATTTGAAGGATTGCAGGCGCCAAAGCATCTGGCCAATGTCAAACCGCTTGCGCACCAGCTGGAGGTTGCCCGCCAGGTCGTTGAAAAAATGAACGGCAAAGCCATTTTGGCGGATGAAGTCGGGCTTGGAAAAACGATTGAAGCCGGCCTTATTTTAAAAGAATATATGATTCGCGGGCTAGCAAAAAAAGTGCTCATTTTAGTTCCGGCGTCGCTCGTATCGCAATGGGTCGCGGAACTGAACAGCAAATTCCATATCCCCGCTGTTGGGCAAAAGAAAAGTTATATGTGGGAGCAGTATGACTGTGTTGTCTCTTCCATTGACACCGCAAAAAGAAGCCCGCACCGTGACATCATTTACAAGCAGCAGTATGACATGATTATTATTGACGAGGCGCATAAGTTAAAAAATCCGAATACAAAAAATTACGCCTTTGTTCAAGGCTTAAAGAAGAAATTCTGCCTGCTTTTGACGGCAACACCGATTCAAAACCGGATCGATGAAATCTTCCACCTTGTCTCCCTTTTAAAGCCAGGCCATTTAGGCAGCGAATCGAATTTCAGCAAAAAATATAAAAAAGGGGACAGGCAGGTGAAGGAAGACGAACATTTGCGGGAGCTGGTCAGCAAAGTGATGATCCGGAACCGGCGCACAAACACCGGGGTGGAATGGACAAAACGGCGCGTTGAAACGGTGCTGATTGACTTCAGTAAAGAAGAGCGCGAACTGTATGACGCGCTGCAAACGATCCGGCAAGGCAGCGAATCGTACAGCCGCGCCGGCTTTTCGCTGTTGACGCTGCAGCGCGAGGCGTGTTCGAGCCGGGAAGCCGTTTTTGTAACCTTAAAAAACCTGCTGAAAAAAACGGAGCAGCCCTCGCCCGTTTTAGAAGAAACCGTTGCTGCGCTGATCCAGAAAATTGAAGCGGTAAAAACCAATTCAAAAGCGGAAAAAGCGCTCGAGCTGATCCAAAACATTGATGATAAAGTGATTATTTTTACGGAATACCGGGCAACACAGCTTTACCTGCAATGGTTTTTAAAACAACACGGCATTTCATCCGTCCCGTTCCGCGGCGGCTTTAAGCGCGGCAAAAAAGACTGGATGCGGCAGCTGTTTGAAAACCACGCCCAGGTGCTCATTGCGACAGAAGCGGGCGGTGAAGGGATCAACCTGCAATTTTGCCACCATATGATCAATTTTGACCTGCCGTGGAACCCGATGCGGCTCGAGCAAAGGATCGGGCGCGTCCACCGCCTCGGCCAGGAAAAGGACGTGCATATTTACAACTTTGCGACCAAAAATACGGTTGAAGAACATATTCTGAAACTGTTGTACGAAAAAATCCATTTGTTTGAGCGGGTGATCGGGGAACTTGATGAAATTCTGACCCGGCTCGAATTCGGAAAACTGGAAGACCATCTGCTGGATGTCTTCCAAAACTCGCAATCAGAAGGCGAAATGAACATCAAAATGGAAAATCTCACCCAAATGATCGAATTTGCGGAAGCGATACGGAAAGAGGAGGGGCATGCGGATGCTGCAGGAAGAAATACATCAATATCTTGAACGCTTTTTTGAAGCAAACGGCGCTGTATTGGTTGAAAACCGCCCCGGCTGGATGACGGTGCAATTAACCATTGAACTCGATAAAGCGTTAATGAACCGGCCGTTTTACTGGTCCTATCTTGAAAAAACAGGCGGCATCCCGAATCCGATGACCGTCACGTTCATTACGGACCGGGAAAAAGCACCGGATACGGTGAAAGGAGAGCCGGTCCATTTTGGAAGCCCCCGCCTGAACCAGATTTTCGAGACGGCAAAGCAGTTTTCCCGCTATATCCGCCTGTTTGAAGACGTCCATCCCGGGCAGAAACAGGTGCCGCTTTACCCTTGGCTTGGGATGAATGTTAAAATTTCGTACCGCTGTGATTTAAAAAAAGATGTGTTCCGTTCGATCGGGTTGAATTTGATCCACGGCACAATGGCTGAAAATTTTCAGGACTTGTTGGAGCAGCGGACGCTGGTGCCGAAAATTCCGGATTATTGTTTTACCCTGACGCCGATCATCATGCTAAAAAGCGCCGTCAAAAGGATTGAACATTATATCCGGCAGGGCCTGGCGAAAGAGCCGCATCATTGGGCGGAAGAAGCGGTAAAACGGTGGCACCAGGATCTCGCGCTGTTGGACCATTTTTACGAAGATATGGAAGAGTGCCCGGAATCGTATGAAATTGAAAAACAGGCGCTAAAGGAACAGTATGAGCCGAAAATTACCGTTCATGTCCTAAACGGTGGCCTCTTTTATTTAAAAGATGCGTTTATATAAGCAGGCAGCCCGCAAAAAAGGCTGCCTGCTTTCTACTGTTTTCTTTTGAAAAAGAGGAAAAAATAAGGGAGGATACCGAACCATCTTTCGGCAAAAGGCGGCATCTCTTCCTTTTTCTCGTTCCGCTTTTTCTGCCGCTCGCTTTTTGGCGTGCTCACATGCTGCATCCATGTTTGTGTCAGCAATTTGACATAATCATTTGTCGACATTGGCGCCACCGTCCTTACAGGCGCCAGTATACCCGAAAGCTTCCGTTTTTATGCGGCCAGAAATTTCCGCAACAATTTCCGCCACCGATTTTCCCGTCGTATCAATAACCAAATCGGCACAAGAAAGGTAAAACGGCCGCCTTTTTTTATAAAGGGAGATGATCTCCTCCTTTGTCCTTCCTGCTGCAACAGGTCTTGAGGGGTCATTTTGAATGCGTGAAACCAATATTTCCGGATCGCAATCCAGAAAAACCGTCACGCCGTCTCGTTTTAATAGACAGACGTTTTCTTCCCGCATGACAATTCCCCCGCCTGTCATGATCACCCCTGCAAGCGATGTGGCCCGTTTCAGCATCTCTGTTTCTTTCCGGCGAAAATAGGCTTCTCCTTTTACAGCGAAAATGGCAGCGGGCGGCATTCCTTCCTCTTCTTCAATCCAGCGGTCCAAGTCCGTCGCCCTACTTCCCAAGAGCGAGGCGAGCGCATGGCCGACAGTCGTTTTTCCGGCACCCATAAACCCGGTCAAATAGATCCTTTTGTTCATCGTTCCTCCCATTGAAACACCTTTTTTTCTGTCTGATTATATCGTATCGTACTTTTAAACGGTTCACCACTCTCATTTTCCGCAGTTAAAGAAATCACTGCAGTATCTCCGTCCTGTTTGATACTGTAAGACACCTTTCCGTCTGAAAAACGGAGTTCCCCCGGGCTTTTGTCGCCTTTTTCCAATTTTTGCGCCGCCTCCCTGATGGCGAAAAGCGACATGGTATTCCGCAAATAATATTCCTTCACCAGCACGGCATATTTCTTTTCGCCGAGATAAATGTCCGTTCCCGAAATGACCATACTGCATGCGGCAAGCGCCAAAAACAGCACCACCGGCAAAATAAACCCTTTTTGCCTGTTCATCGGGCAACGCCTTCCGATTGGCCGGGATCAACCGCATGGCGGGAAAGAAAGGTCATTTCCGCTGTTCTTTCCGCGCCATTCGGATAAACGGCGGCCACTTTGACCCCGTTTCCTGTTGCCGCAAATTGGATGGACTGCACATTTTGAAGCACAATTTGATGCCCTTCACCGTCCACTCTCCGCCGCAGACTGTTCTGGTATGGTTCATACGTAACCGTCCTTCCTGCCTCGTTCAGTTTCAAAGTATTTTGGGCTGCCTGGCACGAGGTGCTTATCCGGATTTCTTTACGCAACTGCATGAGAAAAAGATTCCACTCTTCATCTTCTTCCGGCCGGAATGCTTCCCCGGCTGTCCCGAATGTTTTCACTGCCAGGGGAAAAAGTGAGAACAAGGAAGTGACGAGAAGCAGTACGCACACGCTTTCAAGCAGCGTAAAGCCTTTTTCATTGCTGGAGCGAAACGCAAGTCGTGTTTTGTTCATGTTTGACACATGCCTTTCTGCCATTGTCTTTGATTTGAAATGTCCATGTGGCCCCGCCCACCTTTTTTTCTTTTTCAACGACTTTTCCGGTAAAAGTCCATTCCTCCGTTTTTTCGTATAAAAAACGGGCTGCCTCCATCTCTTGTTTTGCCTCTTTGATTTGACCAAGCATATGGAGAAATGGCGGGAACAGGCAGGCCGCCATCAGGCAAAATACGGCAAACGCAGCGATGACTTCCGGAAAAGTAAAGCCCCGTTCATTCTTCGACATAAAACCGCCCGCTTCCAATATGCGTAACCAGCTTGATTTGTTCTTGGCCGGACTGGAAATAGAGCGTGCCGAACTGGGTGACATTCCCGTCCGGCCCAATTGCATAGGAATGAAAGCTGCCGTTTTCGAACATTTTGATGCCTTCCGGAAGCCTTCTTTTTATAATCGTCGCATTTTTCCTCGCTTCGAAAATGGAGTACATATTGCTCTGGCGGAAAAATTGGACGTAAACGTTCGTCTGGCGAGAAATCGCGTCCGTTTGTGCCAAGTACAAATCGTTTTCAAGCTGGTTGATGAACATTTTTTTGACGATCGTATGTTTCACCGGCTTAAAACCGGCAAACGCAAGGGCGGTGATCACGGATACAATCAACAAAACAACGAGCATTTCCGGAAAGGTAAAACCGGCTTCGTTTTTTGGCCGCTTCACTTTGCAACCTCCGTTACCTTCCCGTCCGCCCCGATGTTCACTCCGTTTCCATTCGGGCAGCTCGTTTTCGATACATAGCCGCCGTCTTTTAACTGGCTGATGGATGACGGATATTCATTGTGGTCCATTTCATACGCCTGCACCTGTCCCTGCACCATCGCAATGAACGCATCGCAGCCTTTATTATTGATCGCATCGGTATGCTTGGAAATGTTCGGAATCATCAAAAACAAGAGAACCGTAATGACGAGCAAAACAATCAGCATTTCGATCAGCGTAAACCCTTTTTCATTTTTGATAAAAGACATGGACAATTTCTCCTTTCTTTTTTTGTGGGAAGGCTTGAAGCCCCGCCATCCGGCACGCCTTCCCCGGTTAAACCGCGTCAATCATCTGGAACATCGGCAGCATGATCGACAAATAAATGGCGACCAAAAAGAAACCGATGAAAATAAACACAACCGGTTGAATCAGCCCGAACAGGCTTTGGATTTTCTCTTCCATTCTTTTCAAGCTAATTTGGCTGTAATAATAGAGCTCCTGATCAAGGCGCCCGTTTTTCTCCCCGTGGCGGACCAAAATGACCAGCTGTGGCTCGATAAACGGGACAGAAGCCAGGGCCCGGGAGAACGTCTCACCAGCAAGCAGTTTTTCGCGCAAATATTTTGCAGTATCGCGCCAAAGCGGCTTAAAATTTTGCGATTCCATGACATGCAAAATTTCATAGACGGAAAAACCGCTTTTCAGCATAAAGCTCCATTCTCTTGCCAAAAACTGGCTGTAATAGCTGGTATAGTAAAAGCGGGATACCGGCAGCCGCGAAAGCCACGCCGCCTGCCTCAGCGGTTTTTTTCGTTTAAAATAGAGAAAAAAGAGTGTGAAAAATAGGAAGAGAAAAATACTTGAAACCAGGATAACATGCGGGGCCTGTTCCATGATAGTAAGGAACAGCCGGAGATTTCGCGAAGGTTTGTAGTCCATTGCGACATACATATGTTCAAATTGCGGCAGCAGCACGTTTCTCACAAAAGCCGTGGCGATAAACAGCGCGGCTGCCAATAGGAGCGGATAACGGATCAGTTTCCAAAAGGCAAGGGCATCCTCATGTTTTTTCAATAAGTAGGCGCCCGCCTCTTTAAGGGCAGCAACCATCTCCCCGTGCCGTCCGGCAAAATAAATTTGCATGCATGCATTGGCATCAAACCGGTGTTTCAGCAGCACGTCATGGAGCGGTGTTCCGTTTTGCAGCTGTTTGTTCATGGAACGCGCATCCAGTTCGCCGTCCACATGCCCGAGAAAATCGATAGCATCTGCAATTGGAAATCCGTTTTCGAGCATTTCACCGACCCGGGTAAGAAAGCGCCCCTGCAGTTTGAGGCTTATCCGCTTCTTCCTCTTCGGCAATCCAGCGGTGATACTCTTCTTCAGAAATGTATCCAAGCACAATCCCCTTTCTGAGCCATTCTTTCAGTGTCGGATAATGATAGTAGACTTGTTCCCCCTTTGCTTCTTTCAACACTCGCTGCAAATTTTTCCCGTACAGCAGCTCATATACTGCGGTTTGCCGCTTTTCTCGGCTGCGTGGGCAATCTTGCGAATCATGCGGACAGCGGATCCCACCGCATACCGGGCATCGCAATGTAATCAGCCGCTGTGCGCTGACTGCGAGCAAAGTCTGCTCCATTTCGTGGATGCTCACCCCAAATTCCATCAGCCTGTAAATCGCGCCCTTTGCGTCACGCGTATGCAATGTCGTCAGCACGAGATGGCCGGTGAGTGATGCGCGGATCGCAATTCTTGCTGTTTCGGCATCACGGATTTCCCCCACCAGGATAATATCCGGATCATGGCGCAAAATCGCTTTCAGCCCTGTGCTGTAAGTAATACCTGCTTTTTCATTCACCTGTACCTGCAAAAACGAGTCGCTTTGTTTTTCAACAGGGTCTTCCAGTGTAATCACATTCCGTAAAAACCGTTTTGCGCAGTGCTCAACAAGCGTATACATCGTCGTAGACTTGCCGCTTCCAGTCGGGCCGCTGAAAATCAGCATCCCATGCGAATGGTTGAGCAGCGCCATTATTTTTTTTGTGCTCGATGGAAAAAGTGAAATTTGGCTGAGCTGGAATTTTTCTTCATGGGGCAAGATCCGAATAACGAGGCTCTCTTTGGAAAGAGAGGTTGGCAGCGTCGAAATCCTTAAGGAGATCGTCTGCTGCAAAACGTTCATGGCGAACGACCCGCTTTGGGGTTTCCGTTTTTCACTGATATCCATGGAAGACATAAATTTCAAATGGGATATCAGCCTTTCCCCGGCTTTCGCGGAAAGGTTGCGGTGGGGGTACAGCCTTCCGTACTGCCGGAACTGGACATGGTAATGCTTTTCTTTCGGAACGATATGGACATCGGTCACATTGTTTTTTACCGCCTGTCCGATCAAAAGTTCCGCAATTTTTTCAACTGACATAAACCATCACATACCACCTTTCTTTTTGGGATATTCTCTCATTTCGACACGGCTTTCAAAATTCCTGCTTTAAAACAAAAATTTTTTCGCTATTTTTTCTCTTAGCGACAAAAAAGTGTGTGATTTTTGTCACAAATTTTGGCGTTGTTATCATTTATAATATAAATAGGATAAAAAATATAGAGGTGTTTCATATGGAACCAACATTAAAAGTGATCAATGCCCTTTCTGACCCGACCCGCTACTCGATTTACCAATTTGTACTGAAGAAACGGAGCGAAGTATCCGTCCAGGAAGTGGCCAATGAATTTCATATTCATCCGAATGTGGCAAGGCTCCATTTGTCCAAGCTCGAAGATGTTAAGGTGATTTCATCTGAACTGAACAAAACCGGGAAAGGCGGGCGCCCGGCAAGGCTGTATAAAAGCTCTGAACAAGTGGTAGAACTCTCCTTCCCGCACCGTGAATACAAATTGCTGTCCAACATTTTGCTTGAAGCAATCAACAAAATGAAACTGGCAGATGCAGGCCTTTTGAAAGATATCGGCCGGGAGTACGGAAAACGGATCATCGAAAACATCTTAAAAAACATGAATAAAACAAAAGACCAGCTGACATTTAACGAAAAATTATCTGTGCTCGCAAGCGTGTCCACCGTGGACGGATATTGCATCGAAACGCTGGAAACAACAGACAAGAACGAACTCGATTACCATGTATACAACTGTCCGTTCCGGGAATTAATCCATCACTCGGCGGATGTTTGCGAGATGCATGTCGCCTATATTCACGGGTTGTTTGAGGCACTGTTTGACGATTTCGACATCAACCAGCAGGAAACGATGCTCCATGATTGCAGCGAATGCATTTATCATGTGAAAGTTGCTAAAGTTGCGAATTAAGCACCGGTTGTGTTTACACCCCTTCTTTATTCCTTTATAATAAAACTTGATGGACATAAAAAGAAGGGGTGGTTCATTTGGATCGTATGTACCGCGTACTGGGTTTCTGGACTGGTGTAATGGCCGTCATGTTTTTTCTCGGCGGCATGAAAGAAACCGCTTTATTGTTTCTGGCCCAGACCGGTTTCTTTGTGCTTGTCAGCTACTTGAAACTGTCCGAACGCATGTATATGTACATCTTTGGGGCGTATTTAACGATTTTCTTCGCCGGCTTTACGTACTACACCACGTTTATACTCACACCCGGCTTCGGCGAATAACCTGTTCCTCTTAAAATCTGCTTGCTTTTTTCTTGCACTAAAAAAACCGGCAGCGCATGCCGGTTTTTTTATCCCTCCAAAAACGGGTTGGAGTCTTTTTCCGCCCCGATCGTTGTCTGCGGCCCGTGTCCCGGGAGCACGATCGTGTCCGGATGCAAAACCAATAATTTTGTATGAATGCTTTCCAGCAAAACGCCGTGATTCCCACCCGGTAGATCAGTCCGTCCGATGCTGCCGGAAAAAAGGGCGTCCCCTGAAAAAACAATGTTGTGTTCAGGCAGCCAGTACGAAACACTGCCCGGTGAATGGCCCGGTGTTTCCAGCACGTGAAGCGAAAAAGCGCCGATTTTCAATATGTCTTCCCCGGTGATCAGCTTTTCCGCCCCGCGCGCGCTGATTTCTCCCATCCCGAAAAAATAGGACCCGTTTTGCCCGGGATCCCCAAGCCACATCTCTTCCTTTTGATGGACATAGGCCGGGATCTTGTACGCATCCCGCACTGCATCAAGAGCACCAATATGGTCAAAATGGGCATGCGTTAAAAGCACCGCGTGCGGTTTCAGCCCATTTTCCCCGATAAAAGCATGCAGTCTGTGAAATTCAGCCCCGGGGTCAAAAATCAAACAGTCTTTTTCCTCGTTCCACAGGATATAGCAATTCGTCTGAATGGGCCCGACCGGCAATTGTTTCCATTTCATTCGTATCCCTCCTGTCCTATTGTATCATGTTTTCATCCGCAAAAAATGCCTGTTCATTTACTCGACAAATCACCAGACTGGTTGTAAAATAAAGATAATTGAATGCCTTTTCATTATAAGGGGGATGTCATGGGTACAGTCATTATTTTCAGTCTCGTCTCCATTCTGTCACTGATTGGTTTCATTACTGCGGCCAAAAACAAAAATATCCTCGGATTTATTTTCGGTATCATTTCTTTTGCCCTTTTCGGCTGGTTTGCCATCATGACCGTCATCCATTCGGGCTACCCGACCTTTACTTAATGCTTAAAAAAGCGGCGTCATGCCGCTTTTTTGCATCTTTGCATCACCAAAAACCGAAGCAAGTTCCCGTAATTCAATTTGTCTTAAAGCTTAGTGCGCGCTAGCACACAAGTTTGCAACAGGCTGCCCGTCTCTAGATGATTCAGTCCAAAAAAACCATTTCTTTTTCTCTGCAGCATAAAGACTTGCGCAAAACGGCCATACCGCCCTTGTAGTACGGAGGCTGGAAAAAAACTCCTCTTTTCAGATATCGCTGTTTCTCGTATGGCAAAATCAGCGCGTATCATGAAAGAGGGAGCTTTCCTTATATTTTATTTAACGCCAACCACGCTGCCCCGAGCACGCCAGCATCGTTTCCCAATGTGGCAAGTTCCAGTTTTGTCGATTTGCCGACCGTGTTGAACGCGTATTTCAAAAAATAAGCGCGCACTGGGTTTAAGAGCGTTTCGCCTGCTTTTGACACCCCGCCCCCTAACACGATTTTTTCCGGATTTAACGTATTTGCCACACTTGCCAGCGCAAGCCCGAGGTATTTTGCCGTTTCGTCCACAATTTCACAGGAAAGGGCATCGCCCGCTTTCGCAAAATCAAACACATCTTTAGCGGTTACCGAGCCGCTTTGGGCATACAAATCTTTTAACGGAGACGCGCTGCTAAATGCAGCCAGTTTCGCCATGGCTGTCCTGACCACGCCTGTTGCAGAAGCGACCGTTTCAAGGCAGCCGGTTTTCCCGCAGTTACACTTTGCCCCGCCTTCCGGAATAACGGTAATATGGCCAATTTCGCCTGCCGCCCCTTTTACACCGTGGACGATGTCGCCGCCTGTAATGATGCCGCCGCCGACACCGGTGCCAAGCGTAACGAAGACCATTTCCCCGGAACCTTTCCCGGCACCCTTCCACATTTCACCGAGTGCCGCAACGTTTGCATCATTATCGATCACCACTTTTAACCCCGTCCATTTTTGCAATGTCCCGGCAGCCGGATAATGCTGTGCCCAGCCGATATTGACGGTTTCATAGATCACGCCGGCTTCCATATCAACCGGTCCCGGTACGCCGAGGCCGATCCCTGTGATATCTTTTTTCTCCCGCTTTACCCGGGCCAATTCGTCCTCAATCGATTTTGCGATATTCGGAAGGATCGCTTCCCCCTGGTTAGCCGTCACAGTCGGGATCTCCCATCTGTGTAAAATATCGCCTGCTTCATTCACAAATGCCAGTTTTGTGGTGGTGCCCCCCAAATCAATGCCAATGATCCATTTCTCAGCCATTTCGCTCACCCTCAATTTTTTTCTCTTTTTCCAACCGTTTTTCCTGCCTGATGATCAACAGGGCGGTTTCGTATTCGCGGTTTTCCAGCACCCTTGCCTGGTACAATTGTCTCAGTTCCAATTCCATCAGCTCGAGATCGGCAAGCCGGTCCCCGATATAGACAATAATGCCGAATTTTTTCAAAAGCTGCTGCACATCATAAAGCGTTCTCATTTCGACCCAGCTTTCGTTTGATAAAAATCTGTTCCAAAGAAAAGTATAATCGATTGTGCAGCTTCTAACAAGCATCAAATTGCGGCAATTTGCCGGATCATTTGGCCGCTCGGCATGGAAGTGCGCTGTGAAACCATGCCCGGAGCATTTTTTGAAGAATGGCCGTGACAACCCGCGGTCTCAAAGAGGGAATTTTTTATCCCGGCAGAATTCGTCCCCCGAAAGGCCCGCGCTTGCACGCCAAAGAAGCGGGCCGGAACCGAAACGGGGGGCATACTTTATTAGACGCCGCGCAGGCCCATATAAACGAGGAAAGCGGCAAGAAGAAGAGCCGGAAGCTGTACACCGATGCGCTTCCGTTTCGGAAAGTGGACGATGCATGCTGCGAGAAAACCGCCGAAAAGCCCGCCAAGATGCCCGAAATTGTCAATGCCGGAAACGGAGAAGCCGAAAACGAGATTAATGATGATGAGCGTAATGACACTCGATCCCATTGTCCAGAAAAAAAGATCGCGGTAAGCCGTCCCGATGTAAAGCAAAGCGCCAAACAAGCCAAAAATCGCACCGCTTGCGCCGGCAGAAAGGCTTGGCGAAAACAGGAAGCTGGCCAGGCAGCCTGTAAACCCGGCGAACAAATAAATCAGGGCAAAACGCGCCTTACCGTAAATCCGTTCGACAAGCGGCCCGATGTAATATAAAGAGAGCGAATTCATAAAAAGGTGCATGATCCCGATGTGAATAAAAACCGGCGTAATCAGCCGCCAATATTGCCCTTCCATAATCAGCGGGTTGTACTTGGCGCCGAAACGAATCAGGTTTTGCGTATTCTGCGTCCCGCCGGTAAGCGACATGATAATAAACACGGCAATCTGTACGGCCAGAAAGACGTATGTAAAAAACGGCCTGCCCGCATCAAACAGCTGCCGTTCCTCCTCTTCCCGTTGCGCCTCGGCTGCGAACACCATCCGCTGTAATGCATAGGGGTCCCCACCCATGGTTTCGGGCGCAATCGCAAGCCGGCCTTCCGTAAACTGACGCAGCTTGCTGATCCCGGGATCAGGATTCTCCCCTTCAATCAATACGCTGTGGAGTTCCGTTTTTCCGCCATTAATATGCATCGGTTCATCCAAATAAATTTCATAATCGTCAACCGGCGCATACGCACTCACATAAATATTGAGTACGCGCGGAGCAAGCCGTCTTATTTGTTTGCATAAATCTTCAGCCTGTGCGCAACAATCACGGATGTCGCGGTACAACCAGTTGCCCCAGTCGATGTCATACCGCAAAAGGCGCACAAGCGGCAAATTCTTCTTTTTTGGATTGGCAAGCCACATTTCATCCCGGTTTTCACTCAAAAACATGATCCGGTACTCATTTTCCACGACAAAATGGCGGCTGATTGCCCAAAACAAAACATCTGCCCTGCTGTTCACGATTTCCCCTGCCTTTTTCCATCCATTTTATCCTAACTATATCGAAAAAAAGAGCGGAGTGTAAAGCGTTTGGCCTTTTACACCCGCCCTTTTTCGCCGTTATTGAAAAATCTGGCCCATGACGCGTGACCGCAATCCTGGAATCCGCATTGCTGCCGTGACCGCCAATTTTCTCGCAGGGCCGTACCCCAATACAGTGTTTAATACCCGGTAACGGTTCCGGTAAGCTGCTGAAAACAGAAGCAGTACCGCCATCCACTTCAGCCATCTGTTCATGGCGATTCCCCCCCAAAAAAATTTTCCGCAACTCATTTCTATTTTTCCTGCCGGGAGAAAAATTATCCGCTATATAAAATGAGCGAAACATCGCTACTTTGTTGCCGGCTGCAAAAAGAAATCTGTGCAAATGGATGACCTTGTTTCAATGTAAAAACTTCAGTTCATTTTATATGTAAGTCCCGGCAAAAGAAAAAACAGCAGGAAAACGCCTGCTGTTTACTTTGTTTCGCGATGTACGGTTGCACGTTTGTCCCGCGGGCAATATTTTTTCAATTCAATACGGTCCGGGGTCGTACGTTTATTTTTCGTTGTAATATAGTTACGCTCACCGCATTCCGTGCAAGCCAGTGTAATGTTTACACGCATGTTTCATCCCTCCATCTTTCTCAATCGATCGTGCATACGACTTATCTATCATAGCATTTTTCACAGACGATTGCCAGTATGTTTTTTCGGGCAAAACCGTTCTTCCCGCCGGCTGCCGGTATAGGTGAAATTTTCACTTGAATGGGGGCAAGTCCGCCGCTCCCCCTTTTCTTGCACGATTTCGCCCCCTCTTGCCAGAAAGGCGGTACACTTCACCGGAAAATCGTGATATAACTAACAATAGTACTTTGCAATGAAAAAGGAGAGAAATGGATGGTTATGACGCTGATGGTGTTACTGGCGCTTTCTGTGGTATTGTTTCTTATTTCGTTTTTCCGCCAGGACCGCGTGCATCTGGTAGAACAGGAACTGGAAGATTTGTCTTTAAAATTTTTCCAGGAAACGTACCAGATCAAAAAAAGATTACAGACGCTCGAAGAAGAATTCATGGCGCCTGGAGCCGACCCGCTTCTTCCGGATTCGTCCGGCGAAAGGATGCCGGTCAATGAAATTGTAAAAAACCAGGTGCTCGCTTTGTTCCGGCAAGGTCTTTCATTCGAACAGATTGCAAGGCAGTCCGCCCTCCCTGTAAACGAAGTGAAGCGCATCATTACGGGTGCCATGGAATAGAAAACGGATAGCGGGAAACCCCGTTATCCGTTTTTGATCGCAGCCATTAGTTCGAACCGCCTGCCCCGTTTTCGGCTGTTGGTACGGCCGTGTTGGCAGCATGGCTTTCTTCTTTTTTCTTCAGGTTAAAATAAGCTTTAAACACACGGTTCGCAATCTTTAAATTTGTGTGCGGGTCGGATGCGCCTCCCATGTAAGACCATGGCACAACAACCGAAATGGCAATTTCCGGGTGATTGTAAGGCGCATAACCGACAAAGGTGGAATTCCATGCATCTGACCAAATGGAAGGATGTGCCCTTCCGGCCGCATCGTATTTTTCCACCAGTTCACCGCCATAAACAGCCTGTGCCGTCCCGGTTTTTCCTGCCACTTTCAGACTGGAATCAATCCGCCCGTAAGCTGTTCCGTGGGGAACGTTCACCACGTTATAAAAACCTTGTTTGACGCGGTTGATGTATGACTCCTTCATATCCACACGGTTTAAGACCGTCGTGCCGATTTCTTTTTCGACAGGCCCGAGTGTCTTGCCGTCCGGGCTCGGTTCACGGATTTCCTTCGCAATATGCGGCTGCACGCGATAACCGCCGTTTGCAATCGTGGAAACATACTGGCAGAGCTGAAGCGCAGTATACGTGTCAAACTGCCCGATCCCAAAGTCGAGCACGTTCCCGCTGTTCGGCGGGACTTCCGTTTGATAGCCGCCGACTTCACCCGGAAGATCAATACCGGTTTTAACACCTAGCCCGAATTGGGCAAAATATTTGCGCAATGTCCGGATCGTTTTCATTTTGTCAATATTAAGCGAGCCATTCGGTACATAATTGTGCTGCCCGCCGATCGCCATGACCGTCCGGAACATATATACGTTTGATGAAACCTGCAGGGCCTTTAAGTCGTTAATCGCACCAAAACCAGACGTCACCCACGATTTTTTCACAGGGGTGCTGGCGAAATGGAGCGGCTGGTCGACAAATACACTCCCGGGCGAAATGGCCCCGGTCTGATACCCGGTCAAAACAGTCGCACCTTTCACTGCAGAACCCGAAGGATAAGCAGTTGTCATATTCCCAAGTGCAAAGTCCTTGATTTTCGCAGACCCGTTTTTTGTGACCACCTGCTTGCCGGCCATTGTCAGCACTTCACCGGTATTCGGGTTCATAACGGTGACAAAGGCACGGTCAACAAGCGGATTGCTTGCGCGGGCCGCTTTGATTTCATCGGTAATAATTTTTTCAACTTCTCTTTGCAGGTCAATGTCAACAGACAAAACAAGGTCGCTGCCCGGCTTCCCTTTGCTGATTACTTTTGAAGAGATGACATTTCCTTTTTTATCCTGCTTCGCTTCCACTTTTTCTTTTTCGCCGTTTAAGACATCTTCATACTGCTGTTCAATGTAACTTTTCCCGACGCGGTCATTGCGGCTGTATCCGCGGGCCGTGTAGTACTGTTCCTTATCGGCAGGCAGGCCTTCTTTTTCGGTTGTCACATCGCCAAGGATTGACCCCAAAACCGAATCGTTGCTGTTTGCCTCTTTGAACACATAGTTCCGCTCCCAGTCGGTTGTAATATCCACGCCCGGCAGCGCTGAAAGATTCTCGCTCACAGTCGCATACTCTTTATTCGTCACGTCCGTGTTTTTGATAATTTGCGGGGACAGCACATAGCCGGCCGACATTTTGCTGTAGATCGCGAGCACATTGAGATCATCCCGCGACAGTGAATCCAGATCCTGTTTCGTAATCCGATTCAGCTGCAACTTGTATATTTTGTCGCTGTCGTTGTCGAGCTTTGCCTGTTCCGCTTTGGAAACGAGCTGTTTTGCCGCTTTCGGATGGGTCAGGATCCAAAAGTCTTTTTTATCCCGGTCCGTTAGCCGTTTCACATCCGCATCCGGCACTTTGATGATTTCCCCGAGTTTCCTTGCCACTTTCAGCATTTTCCCGTTGTCATCCGCCTGGGTTCTCGTATATGTGATCGCCTTCAGCGCTTTATTGCCCACAATCACTTTATAGTTCCGGTCAAGAATTCTTCCTCTTGGAACAGAAGTATGGATCGTCTTGTCTTCCGTCTGTTCAAGTTCTTTTTTGTAATCCTGGCCGTAGACAATCTGCACGATGCCCAGACGCACGACTAAGACCGAAAAAAGCACAAAAACAGCAAAGAACAGCATATTCATTCTAAATGGAATATGCGACCGCTTTTTTCGCTTCTTTTTCTTCAACCTTTTTCTGCTCCTCCCTTCGCCATCGGCTATACATTTCATTTTAGCGAAAAAGTGCGGACATGGCTATAAAAAATACCGCCATTTTTGGAAACGGCGGCCTTACATATCCCCAATCCGGATATTCCTTGTAAAAAGCGAAATGCATAAATGCCCTGCCCCAATCACAAGCATCAGCACGCGGATGCTTACCTGGCTGTTGAAAAAAGTGACGGCTGCAATGAAAAGCAAAATCGAAGCGACTCTGCCGGCATTGGTAAATATTTCAAGCACGACAACATACTCAATCCGTGCTTCCGCTGCTTTCCATGCCCTGCCGATCACATCGTATGTCATCGAATTATATGGGACAAGCAGAAGCGGGTAAGCAATCGCAATCGTTGCGGCATAAAGCAGCATTCTCGGATAGGTGACTTCAAAAATAAACAAAAACACGGCCGCATACAGAAGCAGTCCGCCTAAAAAAATGGAGCGCTGGCGGTGTTTGATTTTTATATAACGGGCAACGAGCGTGTACCCGAGAAACTGCAGGCAGGAATTGATCAACCCGAACGTGCCGAGAGAAAGCTCGCTCCCCGTGGAAAGGAACACGAAAACGGAAATCATAAACACAAACGTGCCATCCCTTAAACCTTGAACAAAATGGGCGCTTGTAATCCGTTTCCAATTCGGGTTGCGATGCCGTTCCTTTACGATTTGCTTAAACAAATAACGGCCGTGTGCAGGTCGTGGTGCAATAAAAAAACTGAGGACGACGGCAAGAGCAAACAGGATGAGGGAGAGCGCAAAAACGACCGTATAACCGCTTTTCCCGATCGCTGAAATGATCAGCCCGGCGGCAAACGGTCCGGCCATGCCGCCGATGGATCCGAATGCCCCCATAAAGCCGTTAAAAAAATCCCTCGTCTCGGGCTCCGTAATTTCAAACGTCAGCACGTTATAGGCGAGCCAGTAAAAGCCATAGCCGATCCCGAGCAGCCCGCCAAGCAAAACGATAAAATCGCCGGCATGCCCCCGCGAAAACAGCACGCTTAAATAAAACAGCGCCAAAAAGGCAACCCCGATCCTGAACACCATGACCCTGTCCACTTTTTTCGCCCATCTTCCCGCGATGATAAAAGTGAGCGGCTGCAGGATAACAACCGATAAATTATATACCGCCAGATCTATGTACTTCCCTGTCTGCTTCCATAAATATATGTTAACGAAAGAATTGGACAGAGAAACGCTTAAAGAATAAAGCCCGCCGATCGCAAGCAGCAGCAGCAGATCTTTTGACAGTTCTATATCTCCGAACCATTTTTGCACATGCTTCATAAATCAAAACTCCCCCCATTCCCCTATATTGTTTTGAAAAACGGGGGCGTTTATGCACGAGCGCATGCAAAAAGGGCGTGCACGCAAATGGCGCGGCACGCCCTTTTTTAAATGGATCGCGATTATTTCGCTGCTTCGTACAGTTTTTCCACTTCGTCCCAGTTCACGACATTCCAGAATGCAGAAATATATTCTGGACGGCGGTTTTGGTATTTCAAGTAGTAAGCATGTTCCCAAACATCAAGGCCAAGAACCGGTTTTTTGCCTTCGGAAAGCGGGTTGTCTTGGTTCGGGGTGCTTGTAATTTCAAGCTCGCCGTTATTGACAACAAGCCATGCCCAGCCGGAACCGAAACGGCCTGCTGCAGCCGCTGCAAATTGTTCTTTGAATTTTTCAAAGCTGCCGAATTTGCTGTTGATCGCGTCAAGCAGCGCGCCTTTAGGTTCGCCGCCGCCATTTGGCGAAAGCAACGTCCAGAACAGCGAATGGTTGGCATGTCCCCCGCCGTTGTTGCGAACCGCTGTACGGATTTCTTCCGGAACCGCATTCAAATCCGAAATTAAGTCCTCAACGGATTTGGAAGCAAGGTCGTCATGGCCTTCCAACGCTTTGTTCAAATTGGTGACATAAGTATTATGGTGCTTCGTATGGTGGATGTTCATCGTTTCCTTGTCAATATAAGGCTCCAGGGCATCATACGCATACGGCAATTGCGGTAAAGTGTACGTCATATCTTTATTCCTCCTTTATGTAGTGTTTTGAACCGAAAAGATTCAAAGATTTGTCATATTTAATGTACCAAAACCGATTGATAAATGGCAAATTTTTCGCCTGCATTTTTGAGAATCATCCCGGGTTCTAATTACAGCATACCGGCATATACTGGTAGCACTCATAAAAGGAGGGAATGTCCATGTTGAAAAAAATATTTGCGCTCTTTATCGTTGCCCTTATCTCTTACAGCATCTACTACGATCTCCACGCAGGCACAATCCCGACGAATGCTAAAGAAACAACCGAAAAAAACGTTGCCATACAACCTGAAACAACCCACGGTCCGTATGTCACAGCCAAGGTCCATTCCGGTGACACGGTGCTTACGATTGTCAAAAAAATATCAGGCGGGACGGCGCCTTCGATTGAAAAAGTGATCCGCGATTTCAGCAAACTAAACGGCGGAATTGCACCGGAAGACATCCAAATTGGACAAACGTACCGGTTTCCCATTTACGGCGAATCCCGGTAAAAACCGGAGTATGGCTTGTCAATCGGGGCAGTAAATTGGTAAAATGTAAGTTGGTAAAATGTTTATGGACTGATAGATCATTAAAGGAGCGAATATCCTTGGGTGAGATCATACACCGTACAAAAACGCGCCCTGTCAAGGTAGGTAACTTGACGATCGGGGGCAGCAATGAATTATTCATTCAAAGTATGACGACGACGAAAACACATGATGTCGATGCAACTGTCCGCCAGATTGAGCGGCTTGAAGAAGCAGGCTGCCAGATCGTGCGCGTTGCCGTCCCGGATGAACGGGCGGCAAGGGCTATTCCCGACATAAAAAAAAGAATCCATATCCCGCTTGTCGCGGATATCCACTTTGATTACCGGCTTGCGTTAATCGCAATTGAAGGCGGCGTCGATAAAATCCGGATTAACCCGGGTAATATCGGCAAGCGCGAAAAAGTCGAAGCGGTCGTGAAAGCGGCAAAAGAGCGCGGCATTCCGATCCGGATCGGCGTCAATGCTGGAAGCCTTGAAAAACCAATTTTGCAAAAATACGGATACCCGACAGCAGACGGCATGGTCGAAAGCGCCCTGCACCATATCCGGATTCTGGAAGACCTGGATTTTCACGACATTATCGTTTCGATGAAAGCCTCGGATGTCCGCCTTGCCATCGAAGCGTACGAGAAAGCGGCCCGGACATTTGACTACCCGCTCCATCTCGGTATTACTGAATCCGGGACGCTGTTTTCCGGCACCATCAAAAGTGCCGCCGGGATTGGGACGCTTTTAAATATGGGAATCGGCAACACGCTCCGCATTTCTTTAAGCGCCGACCCGGTGGAAGAAGTGAAAGTCGCGCGTGAACTGCTGAAAATATTCGGGCTTTCCTCCAATGCCCCGACGCTCGTTTCATGCCCGACTTGCGGCCGGATTGCGATCGATTTAATCAGCATTGCAAACGAAGTCGAAGAATATTTACAGACCATAAAAGCGCCGATTAAAGTTTCCGTCCTCGGCTGCGCCGTCAACGGCCCCGGTGAAGCAAGAGAAGCGGATATTGGGATCGCCGGTGCACGCGGGGAAGGCCTCCTGTTCCGCAAAGGGAAAATCATACGGAAAGTGCCGGAAGATAAAATGGTAGAAGAATTGAAAAAAGAAATCGACATGCTTGCCGAAGCGTATTACCAAAAACAGGCCGCGCAAAACGTGAACCCCGTCTGACCGAAACACCGGCGTAAAACAAGCCGGTGTTTCTTCATGCGCGGCAACTTTTATCTTCCAGGCCTGGCCCGGACAACAGGCGGCACGACCGCTTCACATTCAAAACGGAAAAGGAGGCGCACCATGGTGAAAAAATACCGTTTCGGCATTGACATTGACGGGACTGTGACAGATCCTGAAACGCTTATTCCGTTCATTAACGATGCCTTTCACATTGACCTGAAATATGAAGACTTAACGAAGTATGAGATCACAGATGTCGTCGATATTCCTGCCGGGACATTTGCCGACTGGTTTATCCGCTCGGAGCCTGTGATCTATGCAAAATCCCCGGTTGCAAAAGGGGCAAAAGAAGTGTTAAACAAATGGGCAGACCGGTTTGAGCTGTATTTTATCAGCGCACGCGCATCCTATCTCCTTGATGTGACCAAAAACTGGTTTACAAAACAACAGCTGAAATACCATCATATCGAGCTGATCGGCACGCATCACAAAGTGGAAACCGCAAAAAAGTACAACGTTGATTTGTTTTTGGAAGACAAACATGACAATGCGGCCGCCATTGCGCAAACGCTCGGCATCCCCGTCCTTCTGTTTGACACCCCATACAACCGGGATCCCGTCCCGGACAATGTATACCGGGTGAAAAATTGGAAAGAAGCGGATGACTGGGTCAGACGCTGGATCACCCAGTCCAGCCGCTCCGCACGCGATTAAGGGCTTATCCGGGTTTCTGTAAGGGACAGGCTGGGTTGCGGATAGCTTTTTGCGGTGACCCGCGTGCCTGCGCCCGGGTTATTTTTCCCGGAAGGCGTCTTGAAAAATATCCAAAATCATAAAATGAACTTCAGTTTTTCGCGCCAACATCTACTACGATCAGGATCGATATGGATTCTGGCAACACATTCGTTCAACTTATATAGCAAAAACAAACCCTGCCGGAAGCAGGGTTTGTTAAATATTTTGCCGCGTTTCATCTGCCATGCATTCCGGGCACGTGCCGTAAATTTCAAACTTATGGCCGGAAATGGCATACCCTTCCAAACCGCTCACCATTGGCATCGGGCAATCCGGGATTTCTTTCGTCTTCCCGCACGCCAGGCAAATAAAATGGTGATGGTGGTGGTTTGTCGAGCATTTGAAACGGAAATGCTTTTCACCGGACAGCTCTGTCACTTCCAGTATGCCAAGTTCAGCAAAAAGCGATAAATTCCTGTAGATCGTATCAAAACTGAGGCCCGGATACGCATCTTTCATCCATTCGAGCACGTCTTTTGCCGTCAAATACTTATTGCTCTCCGAAAACAAATCGAGCATTTTTTCCCTTTTTCCTGTATGCTTATAGCCGTTTTCCTTCAAGATTTCAATTGCCTCATCCAAAAGCATGTTCACACCTTCTTTTTGTTCAAACCGGCACCGGGCCGGAATCGTTTCATATAAACCGCCAAAAGCAAAATGACGATGGAAATCACCACAATTGTACCACCGGGCGGCAAATTCAGATAAAATGCCGTAACCAGCCCGCCCAAAACGGAAATTTCGCCAAAAAGAACGGAAAACAAAATGGTCTGTTTAAATCCCCGGCTGATGCGGATGCTGGCCGCTACCGGGAGCGTAATCAGCGCGGATACAAGCATAATCCCCACGATCCGCATCGCAGCCGAAATCACAAGCGCAATCAGCACCATAAACAGCAAATGGATCGTTTTCGCAGGAATACCGGACACTTTTGCATATTCTTCATCAAAAGAAAGCAGGAAAAGTTCCTTATACAGCAAAAGGATCACAGCCGCCACAATGACGGCAATCCCCAGAATGAGCCAAAGATCAGCCTGGCTTACCGCGCTTACGCTGCCGAACAGGTAATTCATCAAATCTACATTATACCCTCCGGCCACAGAAATAAAGATCAGCCCGATGCCAATCCCGCCCGACATGATAATCGGAATCGCAAGTTCTTCATAATGCCGGTAAACCCCGCGCAACCGCTCGATCAGCACGGATCCGAGCACGGAAAAGCCGGTGCCAATATAAAGCGGGTTCAACCCGGCAAGAATAGAAAGCTTGCTGCTTAAAAACAGGCTGATCGCAATCCCGGACAATGTGACATGGCTGAGCGCATCCGCAATCAGCGACAAACGGCGTACGACAATAAAACTACCGATCAAAGGGGCAATCAGGCCGATTAAAATGCCGGCCAAAAATGTATTTTGTAAAAAATGATAATGAAAAAGTGCAGCAATCATTCGGTTTCTCCTTCTCACCCATGTTCATGCGCCAGCAACCGGACATCGTGGGCATACCAGGATGAACGTTTTTCTTCATCCAACTGCTGAAACGCGTGGATGTCGCCATGGAAATATAAATGCTGGTTCAAGCATGCAACATGCGTCACTTTGTCGGAAACGGCGCCGATATCATGTGTGACAAGAATCAGGGTAATGCCCCATTCCCTGTTCAGCTGCTCCAGCATTTCGTAAAAAGACCGGACATGGCGCTGGTCCACACCAACTGTCGGCTCATCCAGCATCAAAATCTCCGGCTTGCTGACAATGGCCCGCGCGATAAACACACGCTGCTGCTGGCCGCCACTTAGCTCGCCAATATTTTGATGGGCGTACGCCTCCATCCCGACTGAGCGGATCGCTTCCATTGCTTCTTTTCTGGCGCCGGGGCCAAGGAAACGGAACAGGCCGGTTTTTTTCACCAGGCCGCTTTCGACCACTTCTAAAACGGTCGCAGGATAACCAGTATTAAATGCATTGGCTTTTTGCGAGACAAAACCGATCCGGCTCCAGTCTTTAAAGCGGCTGAGCGGCGTGCCGAAAAGGCGGATTTCCCCTTCCTGCGGTTTTAACAGCCCGAGCATGAGCTTTAGCAGGGTTGATTTTCCGGAACCGTTCGGGCCAATGATGCCGAGAAACGCTCCCTTTGGTATGTTTAAATCGATCTGTTCCAGCACATTCTGCCGGTCATAACGGAAAGAGAGGCCAGAAACTTCTACAACATATTCTTCCATACGCAAACTCCTCAATCAGAATCATTCCGATTTAAACATTATACCTTCTTTCCGAAAGATTGTAAAGCGCGGAGGGGTTCACGTGGAAATGCCGGTAATTGCCGCCTTCTTATCGCTTTTCTTCCTCCGCGGCAATATCCCCTTCCATAAGCATCTGAAACATTTCTTCCCGGCCCGCATATACATGAAGCGGGGAGAGTGATGGATATTGAAACTGATTCAAAATATGGTCAATTATAAGGTGAATATCATTACCGGCGCGGAACTTTTTAAATACGCGCGGCAGTTTAACGTGAAAATCAGCCGCGAAGATGCGGAAAAAATCGCGGATTATGTGCGGGGAAAACAGTTGGACATCTTTGATGACGAGGCCCGCAGCAAAGCACTGAAAGACATTGCAAAAATTACAAGCCCGCTCACCGCAAAAGAAATCAACCGGGTGTTTGTCTTATTGGCAAAATAGAAAAAGAACCGGCCGGAAAAAGCTTTTCGGCCGGTTCTTCCTTATTTCACTACGCGCCTGACAACGCCATTAAAGCACTGTTTCCAGTAACCGCTGCTCATGGTGTCGATGGAAACGCCATCTGAACTATTGCAATCGAGAAATTTGCCGCCGCCCAGGTAAATGCCCACATGGCCGTTGTACTTATAAGTATTGAAAAAGACCAGGTCTCCCCGTTTCATATGCGAAGCACTGACCGCTTGCCCAAGCCCTGCAAGCGTATCCGTATTCGCACCGGAGCCACCCAGGTTCACGCCTGCCTGTGCGTAGGCCCAATGAACAAATGAGGAGCAGTCAAAAAGCCCGTTTGCAATGTCGCTTTTCGTTCTTCCGCCGCCCATTTTATAGGAAGTGTGCCCGATTAAAGCTGAACCGGCGCTGATCGCTTTTTCAACCGTTCCGGAACCGTTGTTTGAAGCGCTGCCGTCATCAGAAAAGGAAGGTACGCGCGCCACATGTTTTGCGCGGGATCCGGACTTTGTCTTTTCCTTCTGTGTATGTGCCGCAGTTTCTCCATTTGAATCGTCTCTTCCGGTGCTCGTGCCGGTAGAGGCGGAATCATCCTGCTTCGATTCCTGAGGCGCGGAAGATTTTGCAGCAGTAGCAGATGGTGCGGTCTCGGTCTCTTTGCTTTCCAGTTCAGCGAGCACTGCTTTTTCCTGCGCGTTTAAGGAAGCTTCCTTGTCTTTCAGCTTCGCCAATTCAGCTGCAGCAGCTTGTTTTTGCTCCTTCAGCGCCGCTTCTAAGCTTTTCTGGTCCGCAAGCTGGTATTTGTTTGCTTCTTTCAACTCCTCAAGCTCAGCTAAATCCGACTGCACTTTCTGAAGCTTCTTTTCCACTTCAGCTTTTGCTGTATTTAATGTTTTGTTGTCTTTTTCCTGCGCCTTTAAAATGGCGCGGTCTGCTTGGACAAACGTTGTTAACGCTTGCGCTCGGCTGACAAAATCGCTCAGGCTGCTGGATTCAAGCAGCACATTCAGATAACTATCCGCTCCGCCTTTTTGTTGAATGTCACGCGCACGCCGGGCAAGCACGTTGTTGCGCTCTTCTATTCTTTTTTGCGTTTCTTTCAATTTTTCATTTAACGATGCGACCTCGTCTTTCGTCTCTGACACTTCTTGCGTTTTTCCACTGATTTTCTGATTGGTTTGGCGGATCTTAGCCGAAATTTTTTCCATATCCGACTGAAGCTGCTTCGCGTTTTCTGCGATCTTCGCAATCTCGTTTTGCTTGCCGGAAATGCTTTCCTTAACGGCCGACTCCTCGTTTTGAATGCTCTTGACAGCGGTTTCTGCATTTGCTTTGCTAAGCGGGACGAAAGCGCTGCCTGCGATCACTGCAGCAGCGGTTAACGACAAAAACTTCCTATTCACCTTAACGCCTCCATTGCTATGTATCGGCTTTTTCTCATTATGTGTAGATTCCGTTCTATTAATCTATTGATATTTCTGATTATAGCATTGATGGTTTGATAAATAGATTACAGTTATATTTCATTTTGCAAATGGAGGTTTATTTTTAAAAAATCCCGGCCAAACGAAAACCACTGAAACTGTCCAGATGCAAAAAACGATGAGACACTAAGAATGTAGTGTCTCACCGTTTTGTTTCAGCGGCTTTAAAACCTGACCGGGATTCAAGCGGGCTGCTCCACAATTTTGGCCAGCAGATTTTCGTCAAATTTCCTGTTTCTAAGCATGGCAATTTCGTATTTGTACGGCGGCTTGCGGTTCTTTTTGTCTTCGCCGACATAAGGGGTTTCCAAAATTTTCGGGATGTCAGAAAGCGCCGGGTGATGCACGATATAGTCAAGGGCTTCAAATCCGATATGGCCAAACCCGATATTCTCATGCCGGTCTTTGTGCGAGCCGGCTTCATTTTTGCTGTCATTGACATGCAATACTTTCAGGCGGCCAATGCCGATGATCCGGTCAAATTCATCCAGCACTTCATCAAACCGGTTTTTCACATCATAGCCGGCATCATGGGTATGGCAAGTATCAAAGCAAACGGAAAGCTTGTCATTGTATTTGACGCCGTCTATAATTTCCGCCAGTTCCTCAAACGTCCTGCCGCATTCGGATCCTTTGCCGGCCATCGTTTCAAGCGCAATCTGGACGGTTTGCTCCGGAACAAGCACCTCATTCAGCCCTTCAATGATTTTCTTGATCGCTTTTTCCGGCCCTGCACCAACATGGGCGCCCGGGTGCAAAACGATCTGCTTCGCTCCGATCGCCTCCGTCCGCTCAATTTCCGACCGCAAAAAACGGACACCGAGTTCAAATGTCCCAGGATTTGTTGTGTTGCCGATATTGATGATATACGGCGCATGGACGACAATCTCCTCTATGCCATGTTCTTTCATATGGGCAAGGCCGGCTTCAATGTTCAAGTCCTCAATTTTCTTCCGCCTTGTATTTTGCGGTGCGCCCGTATAAATCATGAATGTGTTGGCGCCGTATGAAACCGCCTCTTCACTTGACGCAAGCAGCATTTTTTTGCCGCTCATCGAGACATGTGAACCAATTTTAAGCATGCTGTTTCTCCCCTTTTATTTCCGTTTTTGCAATTTCCTTTGCCGTTTTTTCAGCATTTCGATCTGCCGTTCCATTTTCTTTTTGTAGCCCGGCTTCACTTTTTTCGGCCTGCCGATTGCCTTTCTCGCCGCAGTCTCCGTTTGATCCGCCTTTTTTACCCGCTTTTTGCGGCGGTTCCGATCGCCCAGTTCCACCCATTCGCCGCGGCGCACATCGCGGTAGAGAAATGCAATCCCCATTTTCTCAAGCTGGGTGAGGGCAAACTCATCGGAAGGTTCGTAAATGGTCGCGCATATGCCCGACAGATCGGCGCGGGCCGTTCTGCCGGCGCGATGGACGTAAAACGTTAAATCTTTTGGCAGCTCGTAGTTTACAACATGGCTGACCCCTTCGATATCAATCCCGCGCGCGGCCAAATCAGTGGCAATGATGTACCGGTATTCCAGGTTTTTGATTTGTTTCATCGTTTTCGCCCGTTCCCGCGGCGAGAGGTCTCCGTGGATGCGGGCCGTTTTCATCCCTTTTGCTGAGAGCCCTGCTGCAATTTCATCCACCATCGCTTTTGTGTTTGCAAATACAATCGCCAAGTACGGGTTAAACGCCTCGAGGACATCATGCAACACGTCCATTTTCTCCCGCGCGCGTTTTGGGATCAAAATATGTTCAATTTTTTTCGCTGCGATTTGGCGCGGCGCTACCTGCTCGAATTTCGGATTTTCCATGTACTTTTTTAAAAACGGCTTTAATTTTTCGGGAATGGTTGCCGAAAACACGAGCATTTGCAGTTTTTCAGACATCCTCCCCGCGATTTGGTCGACATCCACGATAAAGCCCATATCGAGCATAATATCCGCTTCATCGACAACAAACGTTTTCGCTGTATGGACAAATAACGCCTGTTCTTTCACAAGATCATTTACCCTGCCCGGTGTGCCAACTACAATTTGCGGTTGTTTTTTCAGTTTGCTGATATCCCGCTGCTTGTCCGTCCCGCCGATAAATAGTTTAGCGGTAAGACGGCCTGTTTCTTCCCATTTTAAAATTTCCTGGATTTCATGGTATATCTGTGCCGCCAGTTCCCGCGTCGGGGCCGTAATCACAGCCTGGACTTCCGCAAGAGACGGGTCTGCTTTTTGCAAAAGCGGCAACACATAAGCATGTGTTTTCCCCGTTCCCGTCTGCGACTGTCCGATAGCGCTTTCCCCCCGCAAAACAAGCGGAATCATTTTTCGCTGTATTTCCGTCGGTTCGGCAAAGCCTTTATGTTCGATCGCTTTTTCGATAAATGATTTAAAACCGAAATCTTCCCATTTTGTTCCGTTCATGTTTCCACTCCTCGTATAATAAGTTTAAATCCAAAGTGGATGTCAATTTCCAGTTCATTCTGCTGCTCATTGACAAGTGAATATAAGATTTTGTATTCCGGGCTCGCCCGGAATACAAGTTCGGACTTGGACGCTTCGCGATGTTCCCGGATAATGGTCTTAGGATCGTTTGGGTCAATGCTTCCCCTCCTTGTAGCCTGACTACTCGAAAAGTCTGCATCCCCAGGTTCTT